>SDBV01000703.1_pt1 | contig 48476 bp, 49 predicted proteins | sample 2277081 | NCBI WGS metagenome assembly SDBV01 (sample SAMN10402039, study PRJNA504765) | marine sediment metagenome | isolation source: marine sediment core GS10_PC15, 223 cmbsf | place: Arctic Ocean: Southern Knipovich Ridge | collected 2010
GTCAATATTGTTGATAGCAGCCAGACGGTTTTTGTGATTGGTGATCAGCCGAATTCTGGTTAGCGATCCTCTTTCTCCGCTGAGTTCGTTGAATTCTCGAAATGAAATCTCTCTTTCGTTTACGCACATTTGTGCGTCCATATTGGAAACAGGTCGTACTGGCTTTTTTCACGGTCATTGCCCTGACCATGCTCAGTCTTGCTGTGCCCTTGATCATTCGCCGGGTCATCGACCAGGGTCTTGTTGGGGAGGATGCGCAGCTATTAATCACCGCTGCGCTCATCTTGCTGGCCATTGGTATCGCCAGCGCGTTCTTAATTTATTGGCAGCGATATCTAACAGAGCTCATCGCGACTCAGGTCGGCTACGATTTACGCAACCGCCTTTACGATCATATCCAGCGCTTACCCTTTACTTACCACGATCATGCTGAAACTGGACAATTGATCAGTCGCACCATCGAAGATGTTCGAGCGATTGAACGCTTCACTGGCAATGGGATCGTAGAACTGATCCACTTATTATTGCTCTTTACAGGTATCGGCACATTGCTATTCATTGCCAACCCACGCCTAGCGGCAATTGCCCTGCTGCCGATGTTGCCGCTCATATTGATGACCACAAATTTCGGGCGCCGGATCGGGGATTATTTCGTGGCAGTGGATAACTCATTAGGGGAATTGTCATCCCGAATACAAGAAAATGTGCTCGGCGCTCAAGTTGTGCGCGCTTTCTCTCGTGAGCCATACGAAATCCAGCGTTTTAATCTGGCTAATCGTGTCCTTTATAATACCAGAATCTCGGTCATTGGCGAATGGTCCAAGATTATGCCTACATCGCATTTGCTGGTCATTCTAAGCACCATCCTGATCCTCTGGTTTGGTGGTCAATTGGTAATCGCTGGCGAGATGACGATTGGGGAAGTTGTCGCCTTCAACAGTTTCCTGCTCCTGTTGGCAGAACCAGCCCGTCAGCTCACCTGGTTGGTGAATATGGCTGGTGAAGCGGTCGCTGGGGTAAACCGCACATTTGAGATCCTCGATCTCGAACCTGAGATCCAATCGCCAAGGAACGCTACTAGTCTTTCCAAATTATCGGGACGAGTAGAATTCGACAACGTTGCCCTGGCATACCAGGGGGAAGCAACCCATGCCCTGAGTGAGATCAACCTGACTGTTGAACCCAACCAGGTTATCGCGCTGATTGGTTCTACAGGATCAGGCAAAACCAGCCTGGTCAACCTGATCCCCCGTTTCTATGATGCCAACCAGGGTGCGGTTTTGGTAGATGGCATCGATGTCCACCAGGTAGACTTGGTGACTTTGCGGAAACAGATCGGCATTGTTCTACAAACCTCGTTGCTCTTCTCTTCCAGTATTCGTGAAAATATCGCCTTTGGTAGACCGGATGCCAGTGAAGAGGAGATTATTGAGTCCGCCAAAGCTGCCCAGGCTGATGATTTCATCCAATCATTCCCGGCTGGCTACGACACCATTGTTGGTGAAAGAGGTGTGACTCTGTCGGGTGGACAACGTCAGAGGGTGGCAATTGCCCGTGCTTTGTTAATGGATCCGCGGATATTAATCCTGGATGATTCCACCTCCAGCGTTGATATGCAAACCGAGCAATTGATCCAGAAAGCTTTATTGCAGTTAATGCAGGGCAGGACAACTTTCGTGATCGCACACCGCCTATCTACAGTTCGGAGAGCGGATTTGATCCTGGTCATGGAAAATGGTCAGATCATTGAACGCGGGACACATCGGGAACTGCTTGAACAAGATGGTCTCTATCGAGAGATTTGTGATATCCAGCTGCGCGACCAGGAGAAGTTCCACGAAGAAGTCCAAGCCCTTGAATTCACCCCATCCACAGCCCATTCAGCGATCAGACCGCAAGGTTGGGAGGCGGAATGACTTCAGCTGGTACGCCCCCTCCCAGCCAGGATATAGTTTTCAAAGGTTACGATTCGCAGATTTCCAAGCGGCTATTCGGTTTCCTGCGACCATATCGCTGGAGATTCTCGCTGGCTATGTTACTGATGTTAATCAGTTCGGCTGCAGCGGTTGCTGGTCCTTACCTTGTCAAAATCGCAATTGATGAGGGGTTAGGCACGGGTTCGATCGCAATATTGCGTCAAACAGTGCTTCTTTACCTGGCCATCGCAATTCTTCAATGGATATCGACATTTCTGCGGGTAAATATCATGGCGCAAGTCGGGCAATCGATCATTTATGACTTGCGCTCCCAGCTATTCGCACATTTGCAGGAATTATCCCTCAGCTTCTACAGTCATTACAGCGTTGGACGGGTCATCACCCGAGTGATCAACGATGTCGGTGTCCTGCGAGAGTTCATCACCTGGGCTCTCTTAGCCGTCGCCCGTGATCTCTTTGCCCTGGTTGGTATTGTTGTCGTCATGCTTAGTATGAATTTTCGTCTTTCTCTGCTCACCTTCACCGTAATCCCGGTCATGATTTGGGCCACCACAGTCTTTAAGAAATACGCCCGAGAAAATTATCGTCAAGTGCGAGCTGCGATCAGTTGGGTCAATTCTGTATTGGCCGAGAATATCAACGGTGTGCGCGTTGTGCAGGCTTTCTCCCGTGAGGAAGTCAACTATCATTATTTTCGTGAGGTGGTAAATAAAAACAATCTCGATGCCAATCTGCGCGCTGCCCGAGTCGCCTCCGCTTTTCCGGCAATGATCGAACTATTAGGTGCCACTGCAACAGCACTTATCGTCTGGTTGGGTGGTCTGGCTGTGATCCGCAGCCAACCTGGAGCAGCAGATACAATTACACTTGGTGTTCTCGTCGCATTTCTGCTCTATATTAGTCGCTTCTTCGATCCTATCCGCGATCTCAGCCGCCGTTACGACTCATTCCAGTCCACTATGGCCGGCAGTGAACGTATTTTCGCTCTAATGGATACGCCTGTCGAAGTCCAGGATAAACCAGATGCCATCCAGCTCCCGGATATCCAGGGTGAAGTCCAACTGGAGGACGTATCGTTCTACTATCAAGATGTAGAACAGCAGGAAGAAGATCAGCCCGTTCTCCAACATATCGATATCCACATCCCCGCCGGCCAGACAGTGGCCCTGGTCGGGGAGACCGGAGCTGGCAAATCCACATTGATCAAACTTATCGCCCGTTTCTACGATCCTACCCAAGGGCGTGTATTAATCGATGGGTATGATCTCCGCCATGTCACCCAAAACAGCTTGCGCAGCCAAATGGGTCTAGTCCTTCAGGATCCTTTCCTGTTTAATGGCACTGTCGCCGAGAACATTCGCTTTGGACGCCTGGAAGCCAATGATGAGGAGGTACAGGCAGCTGCCCAGGCTGTCGGTGCAGATGATTTTATCCAGCGCCTCTCCCGGGGTTATCTCTCCCCAGTTGAAGAGGGGGGAGCGGTTTTATCTGTCGGCCAACGTCAATTGATCTCATTCGCCCGCGCCCTCCTCGCAGATCCTAGAATACTGATCCTAGATGAGGCCACCTCCAGCGTGGACACACAAACGGAACGCTTAATCCAACAGGCTCTGGCACGTTTGCTGCACGGTAGAACATCATTCGTTATCGCTCACCGTCTGTCGACCGTGGTAAATGCAGATATAATATTGGTGGTCCATGATGGAAGGATTATTGAAGAGGGTAATCATTCAGAATTGCTGGCATTTGGTGGAACATATTTCCATCTTTACAGTTCAGGATTCGAAGAATAATCGACGGTATCCTATTGATTGCAGAAGTGTTAGGTAACCTCGAACATTAGGGTGTTAAACTTCAGGTACTGGCCCGAATTACCCTTTATTGTTGGCAGTTAAAATTCCCACTATTGAGGTCAATGTCATAATGCCAAGTGGTCATGAATGGAGATCGTTGATCGAGGACGGAGAATTTCAACCTTCACGAACAAGGTTTTCGCGTGGGGTAGTATTGACCTCCTCATCAATAATACTGCTGATTGTGACCTTAATATTATGGCCAATATTACAGTTCACAGCCAGTTCAGTCAGCGCGGGTGATTCAACCCCTGTCGCCACAATCCGACCCGGACCCACGAGTATTCATCCCTCGCCTACAGCTGCCTCCACAGCTACCCAAACGTCGACTGCAACCGCCTCACCGGCATTGATATCCCCGCCATTGTTGCCTGTTTCTGCAACTCAAGTAGTTTCTTCACCTCTTCAAGAGGGGTTGGTAGTTCTGGCTCTCTACGAAGCCGGTCACAGTCATCTCTTTGCCTATCAATCGATGGCAACTCCATACACTCGTCTCACTTCTGGTCCTTGGGATGATATCACTCCTTCTCTCAGCCCGGATGGCCGGTGGTTGGCATTCGCTTCCGATCGATCCGGACTATGGGATCTCTACTTACTCGATCTGCATAGCGGCGAGCTCACCCGTCTCACCGATACCCCGCAATTTGAAGCTGCCCCTTCCTGGTCCCCAGATGGAAATCTCCTGGCTTACGAAAGCTACGATCAAGATTTTGAAATAATTATCCGCTCAGTAGTTGATGATCAAACATTGTTAAATCTGAGCCAGCACCCTGCTGCTGATTATCAACCAACTTGGTCACCTCAAGGTCGCCAATTAGCTTTCATCTCCAATCGCAGCGGGGAACCTGAGGTCTGGCTGGCCGATTTTGACAAATACGGTGAAGAGCGCTTTTCCAATTTGAGTTTGAATCCGGAGATGGAAGAATCAAACCCGGTTTGGTCCCCGGACGGCACATCCCTGGCCTGGGCAGCCCTTCAAGAACGCAATCACAGCTTATTCATTTGGGATCCCGATCAAGGAGCGCAATATGTCGGAAGCGGGGATTGGCCAATTTGGAGCCCAGACAGCAGTATCCTGCTTACTGCCCTGCGAGACGCAAACCAAACTTTGTTGACTGCGTACCAGGCATCAAATTCACTGTTGGTATTACCACCCGTGGTATTGCCTGGAGCAATAACAGGATTAACCTGGGGTCGTCATCCGCTGCCATCTCCACTCCCTCAGAGCCTACAACAAATTATCTCAGAAATTCCTGAACTGCCATGGTCCTCAGGGTCCGGAGAGAATTCTGATACCCGGAATGGTGGCGAACCTCTCGCTCCCCTGATCAATGTTCAGGCTCCATATCCCCAGCTCCGTGATTCTGTAGATGAAGCCTTCCAGGCTTTGCGAGCAAAAGTAGCTGCGGAAACTGGCTGGGATTTCCTCTCATCCCTCGAAAACGCGTTCGTGCCCCTCACCTCACCCTTACTACCAGGAATGGGTGATGACTGGCTCTATACAGGCAGGGCATTTGCCTTTGACACACTGCCGATGAATGCAGGCTGGGTAGTCGTGGTACCAGAATTATATGGTCACCAGACATACTGGCGGGTATATATTAAGGCGCGCTTCCAAAACGGTTCGCAAGGCCAACCAATGCGTCGCATTCCTTGGAATTTCAATGCGCGCTATGCGGACGATCCATTATTCTACGAACAAGGTGGCGAGATAGCGCTTGGTATCCCCGCTGGTTATTGGGTCGATTTCACTGAAATCGCCTCTTCCCTCGGTTGGCAACGATTACCAGCCCTCCCCACCTGGCAATCTGCGTTCTTCGCCGCCCGCTTCAATGAGTTTGTCATACCCAATGACCAATCCTGGCAGGAAGCGATGTTTGATCTCTACCCGGCTGAAGCCTTGCTCACGCCCACCCCGATCTACCCTCCCACGTTAACTCCCACCCGTACTCCCAGCTGGCCCATCATTTCTACCCCCTCACCATGACCAATCCGGGAAGACTGCAGATCACGCTCTTGCTGCTTGTTTTGATCCCGATATTTGGTTCGGCCTGCCAGACAGCTGGAATAATAGAAACCAGCGAACCAACCTCAACGACGGTGTGGCTCTCTCCCACCCCCCTGCCTACCCAATCTACTCCTATCGTCAGCGAACCCCAACCTGCCCCCAAGGTTCTAGAGAGGATCATATTAGAGATCCCAACACCAGGACCAACTCCGGAACCTGTACCATTTGATATTTCCGCTTCCCAGCTGCATTCAAACCCATCCTGGCGACCCGCTCTTTATCCAGTACCATTGGCACTGACAACTTTCGATCACTTCTATTTCAGCCGTCCTTTCGCGGTAAATGAAGCCAGCTGGCCTGTAGAAGATTATCGTTATGGTGGCTCCTTCTTCGAAGACATAGTGCATAGCGGAATGGATATCAAAATCCCGGTCGGTACGCCAATCCTTGCCGCTGGACCTGGAAAAGTGGTATGGTCTGGATACGGTTTGTTTTCCGGCAAATATGACCCAGATGATCCCTATGGACAGGCAATAATGATTCGTCACAGTTTTGGTCATGATGGCTCATTGTTATACACTGTCTACGCCCACCTGGATCGGGTAGATGTCGAACGAGATCAATACGTTGAAGCTGGAGAATTAATCGGTTTGAGTGGAAAAACCGGGAAAACATCCGGCCCTCACCTGCATTTTGAAGTCAGATTAGACGAGCTGGGAAAGGGCTTCTTCTCCACCAGAAATCCTGAGTTGTGGCTGGTTCCCCCCCAGGGTTGGGGAGTGTTAGCCGGAAAGGTAATGAACACCGGTGGACGAAAAGTTGAAGGGCAATTAGTGATTGTCCGTCCTCTCCAGGGCGAACGGTTCTGGAGAGCAAATTCCTACCATCGCGGTAATGTCAATTCTGACCCGTATTACCAAGAGAATCTGGTAGTGGGTGACCTGCCAGCCGGGCGATACGAGATCGTCATCAACTACCTTTCCAGAATTTACACCCAGGAAATTGAAATCTACCCTGGGCTAGTCAGTTATTTCTCCTTTCGCGGTCGCAGTGGGTTTACCACGGAGCCCCCCCCACTTCCAGGTGCAGATTTCGATCCTCCGCAATCCCCTTGACAATCAGAACATATGTGCTAAACTCAGGGGTGAGATTATTTAAATACAACCTGAGATTAAGAAATCCCACTTGTGTATTGCGATTTTCTCCACTGCCGGATACAATCATTACAGGTATTACCTAATGATCAGGAGAATAGTTAAATGGCTCGAAAGAAATCACCCACCCCAGATAAAATAGATGAATCACGCCAAATCGCTTTAGACAAGGCGTTAAGCGATATTACCAAACGTTATGGTGATGGGACGATCATGCGCTTGGGGGAATCCCATCTTTTGGATGTTGACATTATCCCGACAGGATCACTCTCATTGGATATTGCCCTCGGTACGGGAGGCATCCCTCGTGGTCGCATAACTGAAATTTTTGGCCCTGAATCCTCAGGTAAAACTACGCTCTGCCAACACATTATAGCCGAAGCTCAAAGCCTGGGAGGCACTTGCGCCTTCGTTGATATGGAACACGCCCTCGATCCATCTTATGCATCCCGCTGTGGAGTCGATATAGACACCTTATTGATCTCTCAGCCCGATATGGGAGAGCAAGCACTCGAGATCACCGAAACGCTTGTCCGCTCTGGCGCAGTAGATATCATCGTAATCGACTCGGTAGCTGCTTTAGTCCCGCGCGCTGAAATTGAAGGTGATATGGGCGATTCACCGATGGGGATGCAAGCTCGCTTGATGTCCCAAGCCTTGCGGAAGCTCTCCGGGGCGATCAAACAAACCAATACAGCTGTGGTCTTTACCAACCAGTTGCGCATGAAAATCGGCGTCATGTTTGGTAATCCAGAGACAACTACCGGTGGTATGGCCCTCAAGTTTTATTCATCCGTTCGCCTGGATATACGACGAATACAATCGATAAAACTTGGCTCGGAAATCATCGGTAATCGAACTCGCGTGCGGGTGGTGAAGAACAAAGTCGCCCCTCCATTTCGGACTGCGGAATTTGACATCATGTATAACGAAGGCATCTCAAAATCAGGTGACATACTCGACTTAGCCACCGAGCTTTCGTTAATCGATAAACGAGGTTCCTTTTATTCTTATGGCGATATCCGTCTCGGTCAAGGACGCGAGAACGCGAAAGGTTTCTTACGGGAAAACATGGCCATGATGGAAGAGATCGATTTGGCTATTCGACAACAAACCCTCAGCGGAATGTCACCGATGGCGGTCGGCGAGGATGAGGAGCAAGATCCAGCCGAAGAAGTGTTGTAATTCACCAGGTTTTCAATCAATGTGAAGCCCATCCTCCTGCCAATATTCTTTATCATTTTTCTGCTGGTTGCCTGCACCGGACAGGTAACACCTACCCTTTATGTCCCCCCAACGCGGGTAAGCACTCCAGATATTATTACCCAAATCCCCTCAGCTGCCGACCTGGAATTTGAAGAAGACAGATTGTCACCCCAACCAACACCCTCACCTGTCTGCACACCGGGGTTGATTTTCCTGAGTGATATCACGATCCCAGATGGGACAATTGTAATCCCAGGAGTGATATTAGATAAGCGCTGGTTAGTTGAAAACAGCGGTTCCTGCAACTGGGATAGTCGATTCAGCTTGCGGCTGATCGCCGGGCCAGATATGGGTGCTCAACCTGAGATAGCTTTATTTCCTGCTCGCAGCGGAGCTCAAACCGAAATCCGCATGCTGTTCACTGCACCGCCAGACCCAGGTGCTCACCGCAGTGCCTGGCAGGCACAAGATCCGCATGGAAATCTGTTCGGTGATCCCATATTCATCGAGGTGATTGTTCCAAATCCTTAGGTGTGCGAGTGGAAGTTCAGCCTTGCAAAGAAAGGTCATTCAGCTTCCCACCCTTATTGAGAAACACATGCCGTTTCCTTGCGCAGCCTATTCCCAAAGCACTACAGAAGCCTGAATGATATAATAAATTCGAGGAGGGCAATCTCTGCCAGTGTTTGTGCTTGGTTGTGGAATGATTCGGTATCCTTGGTTCAGTTCGTTCCTTTTATTACTCGTCGAACATCCTCTTAATGTGCCCTTATCGAATAAATCATCCAGGCTTGTTTTATACTAATTTCATCCCAGAATGTCCCGGCAAAACACATCCTCCGGAGGCGATCTGGTGAGCGAAGAATCTACATTCAAAGGTGAGTTCATTTGGCGACCCACTGCTGAATACATCGATCCGGCTCACCTGACCCGGTTCATGCGCCAGCACGACCTCCCCGATTTCAATGCCTTAATGCAGCGTTCGACTGAAGATGTTGCTTGGTTCACTGAAGCGGTTCTTCAATACCTCGATATTCAGTTCTACACTTCGTACAGCAAGGTTCTCGATTTGTCTCAGGGGATCGCCTGGCCGCGCTGGGTGGTTGGGGGGAAAATGAATATTGTTCATAATCTACTGGACAAGTATATGGGCAGCTCAATTGAGGACCGGGTAGCACTGATCACTGAGAATGAATCTGGGGAGGTAAATTCCTACACCTACGTTGAACTATGGCGCAAAGTCAACCAGGCAGCCAATGCCCTGCGCAGCTTGGGTCTGGGTTCTGGCGATGCAATTGGCTTATTTATGCCCATGACCTGTGAGATCGTAGTTGCCATGCTGGCAATTGCCAAGATCGGCGGCATTATTCTGCCTTTGTTCTCCGGATATGGTTACGGCGCTGTGGCTACTCGATTGGCAGATGCAAACGCCAAAGCGCTCTTCACCGCGGATGGCTTCCAGCGCCGGGGACAAACCATTAAAATGAAAACCGTTGCGGACCGGGCTGCGGCTCAGGTTCCATCCCTGGAACACATGATCGTAATAAACAACGCGAACCTGGCAGTGGATATGATCGCAGGTCGCGACCATTGGTGGCACGACCTGGTTGAGAAGCAATCAGAACAAGCCAATACCGAGATCATCGACGCTGAACAAGTTCTGATGGTCATATATACCTCTGGGACCACCGGTCGCCCGAAAGGTGCTGTACACACCCATACCGGTTTTCCAGTCAAAGCCGCTCAAGATATGGCTTTCGGCACAGACCTCCATCCAGGCCAGCGTTTCTATTGGATAACGGATATGGGATGGATGATGGGTCCCTGGCTCGTCTTTGGGGCAATGATCTTGGGGGGCACATTTATTGTTTACGACGGTGCTCTGGATTACCCCAGTTCAGACAGGCTCTGGAAGATGATTGAACGCCATCGTATCACTACCCTCGGAATTTCACCAACATTGATCCGGAGTTTAATTCCTTTCGGAGAGCAGCAGTTTCGCTCCCATGACTTATCTTCGATCAAATTCTTTGCTTCGACTGGCGAACCATGGAATCCCGATCCTTGGATGTGGCTTTTTGAGAAAGTTGGTCAAAGAAAACGACCCATAATTAATTACTCTGGTGGTACAGAGATCTCTGGTGGTATCGTCATGGGTAATCCTATTCTACCCCTCAAACCAACTGCTTTTTCAGCTCCTTGCCCTGGAATCGCAGCCGACGTCTATGATGAAGACGGCAAACCCGTCCGCAACCAAGTCGGAGAATTGGTAATCAAAGCCCCTTGGATCGGCATGACACGCGGATTTTGGGGAGATCCAGAACGTTATGAAGAAACTTACTGGTCTCGATGGTCTAATATATGGGTGCAAGGCGATTTTGCAGTTGTTGACTCAGATGGGCAGTGGTACATCTTAGGTCGATCTGATGACACGATCAAGGTCGCGGGTAAGCGTTTAGGTCCTGCCGAAGTCGAATCAATATTGGTCGCCCATCCCTGGGTCATAGAAGCAGCTGCTATTGGTGTACCGGACGATCTTAAGGGCAACACCGTCGTGGTTTTCTGTGTTCTCGCTGCCGGTCATTCACCTGCCAATAAATTGAGGGAAGAGTTAAAGAGTGCGATAGTATCTTCTTTAGGAAAACCGCTGGCACCCAAGGAAATTCTTTTTGTTAACGATCTGCCAAAGACGCGCAATGCCAAGGTCATGCGCCGTTTGGTCCGTGCTGCATACTTGGGATTAGATCCAGGAGATATCTCTTCGTTGGTGAATCCCGATTCTATTACTGGTATTCAACAAGCTACCTAACAAAGGATGCGCAATGCCCATTTGGTGCCCGGAATGCAATGCCATGCTTGCTGACGGAACAGAGGAATGCCCCCGTTGTGGGGCCCATATAGGAACACCCGAACCAGAAAATGAATTCAGAGGTTCCGACATTGCCTGGTTCAGCGCTTACACCATCGCGATCGTCCTCATCCCAATCATTGTCGGCGTGGGAATTGCTTTGCTCTGTCTTTTCTTATTTTTTATCCGAAATTGATCCAACTTCGAAGGAAAAAAATCCATGAATTTCGACCTGACTGAAGAACAAAGCATGTGGAAAGAGGTTGTCCATGATTTCGTATCCCGGGAAGTCAAGCCTTCCGCACAGATGGTGGATGAAGAGGGAAAATTTAACTGGCAGGCCACCCATAAAATGGGACCAATTGGACTGCTCGGATTAAACGTCCCCGAGAAATATGGTGGGGCTGGTGTGGATGCCATCAGCGCGGCAATCGCCATTGAGGAACTCGGCTGGGGTTGTGGCAGTACCGCGTTATCGATATCCGCCCACAATGGCCTGGGATGCACACCATTATCCTTATTTGGGGAAAGTGAACTAAAAAAGCGCTTCCTGCCTCCAGTTGCAACAGGTGAGGGGAAACTTGCCGCCCTGGCGCTCACTGAACCCGACGCCGGTTCAGACCTTCAAGGGGGGGTTCGCACCCGGGCTGGGCTGGTGGGAGGCAATTGGGTAATCAACGGCACAAAAATGTGGTGTACAAACGCCAGCATTGCCGATTTCATCGTCACCCTTGTACGCACCGACCCGAACGCTGGCTCTCGCTCGCTCAGCTTAATCGTTGTACCAACAGATTCACCAGGATTGCACATTGGTCCACCGGAGAAGAAAATGGGGTTGAAGGGAAGTCCTACTCACCCGGTAACTTATGAGGATGTCAGGGTGCCGGAAAATTTCCTGCTGGGTGAAGTCGGTCAGGGACTGTCTCAAACATTAACCGTTCTCGACTGGGGGCGTGTGGGCATCGCTGCGCTTTCAGTTGGCCTGGCTCAGGCGGCTTTTGAAGAGGCTGTTCGTTATGCGAACGAGCGGCATACGTTTGGCGTTCCCATTTCACATCACCAGGCGATCCAATGGATGCTGGCCGATGCTGCTACCCAGATCCAGACTGCTCGATTGATGGTTTATTATGCAGCCTGGTTGAAAGACCAGGGACGCCCCTTCTCATTGGAAGCTTCCATGGCGAAGCTCAACGCAACAGAGATGGCAGAACAGGTCTGTCGTGATGCGATTCAAATTCTCGGAGGCTACGGCTATAGTCGAGAATATCCAGTGGAGCGAATTTACCGTGACACACGGTTAATGACAATTGGGGAAGGTACAAGTGAAATCCAACGCATGGTCATCGCCCGCAAGGTGTTGCAAATCGATTAAGGTTCTGCAGCGACTGCATAGGACATACTGAGTACCTCCCATTTCCCAGGGGGCCAGTAGACCATAAATGCTTTACCGATCACATTTTCCAGAGGTACCATACCCCAGGCGCGTGAATCGGATGAATTATTGCGATTATCCCCCATCATGAATAATGCATCTTGCGGAACAGTCCACTCCCCTCCTTGTTGAGTTTGCGTTTCCAGGTAGGGCTCGGAGATGCGAACACCATTAATATAAACTTTCCCGTCCTCAACGAAAACATGCTCACCAGGCAAACCAATCACCCGTTTGATATATGGGTCAAGTTCAGGATCCGGTGGGTAACGAAATACAATGATATCTCCCCTACTGGGTTCACCAAACCGGTAAGACAGTTTATTTACCACCACAAAATTTCCGGCAAACAAGGTCGGTTGCATACTGACCGATTCAACCCGGATGCGGGCTGATATGGTGTTAATGCTTAGAAATAGAAATAATGAAATAAGAGCAATTTCAAGGATATCCTTTATAAACCGCCCGGAACTGCCCCGTTCAGGATTTTCAGACGGAGGATCCGGATATTCTTTGCTACGTAAGTGTTCCAAGACTCTTCCTTACCAATTATTCGCTGGCTTGCCTGTGTCCAGCTTCTGCTCCTGGGTCATCTGATAACAGTGCGACAGCGTGTTCAAAAACTGGTAGAACAACATTAAGATTCTCTATTGCACCCCTTGGACTCCCTGGCAAGTTCACTATCAATGTACGACCTCTGATTCCCGCCCTGGCACGGGACATCATCGCATGCGACGTTAAGTTCAGGCTGGCAGCCCTCATAGCTTCTGCTAATCCCGGTGCCTCCCGATGGACCACTTTTATTGTCGCTTCAGGGGTGATATCCCTGGGGCTGAATCCCGTGCCCCCTGTAGTAAGGATGATATCAAATTCCCCAGAATCAGCCCAGGTTGCCAGAGTGTCTATCAACAATGGCAGTTCATCTGGAATAATCTCCACCCGGTTAACAGACCAGCCTCGCTCGCTGATTAATTTCTCAATGGCGGGCCCTGAGAGGTCAGGTCGCTCACCCCGTGCTGATCTATCCGATACCGTTAGTATACCTATGCGCAAGAATTTCCTCCCCTCCGTTTATTGAAGATCTTTTCCCAATGCGAATAAATCCAGGAGCTGCCAACCTTGCTTCTCATAAAATTCGATGGCGGGATTATCTTTTGTGATCAGCAAATATGACCGCAGACAGCCTTTTTCCCGCAAAAGTTCTTCTAATGTCTCCATTAAAGCTTTCCCAATCCCTTGCTGGCGATGATCTTCATTAACTGCCAGGTGATAAACCAGTGCTCGCCGACCATCATATCCCCCCATCACCGCCCCGACGATCTCTCCACGATGTTCTGCGACTAGGAATAGGTCGGGATCTCTACCTTGTTTCTTGGCGATTTCACCCAGTGTATCCGACCGTCCTCTGTGAACGCCCGGATCGGAATGATCCCACAGCTCAACGACCGATCCATAATCATCTGGAATTTGAAAGGGGCGGATATGAACTGGTTTTTTCATTCCTCATCCTGACCGACCAATTGCTTCCAAGGACCATGGATTCCATCATCGGTGACGCCAAAGTAGTACCGATATCCTTGAGGAGTCCGCTGAACGAGATCGTAGTTTGGGCGTTTGCCCTGTTTTCCTTGGTGGAGCATACCGAATTCACCCTGCCACTGGATTTCGGCATTCTCAAGGTTTGTGGGGAGACGAGCATATTGGGTAAGCGCATAGTGCCACAGCCGGCGAGCTGATTTTAAGGTCACGTTCTTAACTACATTCCCGTTCCGCAAATCTCTCACCGTGTAGAAACCACCTCCATCCCGTTCCTCCACACTAACCACCTCCACACCGGTGCGCGGCGCTAACTCAACATTCTCATCGGTTGGTAAAGCTAGATCTTTTTTGCTTTCACCAGCATCCAAGGTTTCGATTTTTCCCGCAAGCTGTTGGGAATCGCTCTTACCACGCTGGACTAGGCTGACAATCTCATCTCTTACAGCTTGGCTGGTTTCGGATTCGGTGCGCACATAAATCTTATAATCGTCCACCACATATGGGGGATCATCCCCGCGTGGGACAAGTACACGTAGAATCGTCTTGCCACCGGTCTTTTGGGCATCAATTGTGCAGTGCAGATGAGGGCTGATCCGGTTGCCAATCTCTTTTTCAAGTTGTGCGGTTGCTTGGTCTAGATTCGATATACCGGCGATAGCTTTTCGCGGATCTGCACTAAGCCCCAGGAAAAGCGTTCCACCGTTTGTATTGGCGAATGCACTGATATCGGCGATCACTGCATATAAGCGACCACCGCGCACAGATAAGCTCTCATGAAAATCCTGGACGATATTGGCGCCTTCTTCACGCGCCGTGTGAATGAAATCGTATGCCGGTTCAGCCTTCAAACGATGAGGCCTGGTCCTTGAAAAGTCATTGCTTGAAAAAAGCTCCTTCAATCCACTGAAACTAATATCTGGGATAAATACATCCGTCGGGCGATCACCAACTCCAAGATTGCTCTGCCTTCCCTTGTCGGATATCAGGCGATGGGCGTCAGAGCCTTGGATGCAGTGCATCCGCCGGGGGTACTCGGGTTTCGTGCCACTAAAGAAAGTAGCTGTTGTGCGGCGCCCCTTTTTCTCAAGATCAGTAACCTCCAAGGCATCCAGATTTGGATCTTGCGTATAAGCAATCCTGGTCTGCCCCCCAAATGTGAACCCCCTCATCGCGACGCCATGAGTTGAGTTGGCATGCGCAGCGATCGCCAATCCCCCTGCCTCAGCGATGGCAAGATAAGCGCCGATCACGTCTGTGGTGGCGCCAACTGTATCGGAACCATAATCAAGCTGCTCGGCGGGTATATTCAAATTGAGCAAAATGTGTTCGATCTCACGCAAGGGTTTATCCTCCGGGAAAATACCGAGGATATGAAAACCAAACGTCGCCGTGAATTCAAAACCCGCTAAAACTAATATCTTTTTAAATAACCGACGATATTCTTTCAATTGGGATTGCTCGTCAGCTAACAAGCGACCGGAGCTCTCCAAAAACTCTAATTTCTCTACATCTTCCATCATCTGCCGGTAACCGGCGATGGTATTATGATCGGTGAAAGCGATGATATCTAATCCTCGCGCTTCTGCTCTTTGTAATATCTCTAAATAAGTCACGTCCGATTGCTGATAATCTACTGAAGCGGGGGTATGGAGGTGTAGATCCATTGTCCGCCATTGCATCGAGCCGCGTGATTGTTTTTTTGTCACTTTTATCCCTCTATCCTAATGTTTGTTGTATTTTCTCAATCAGCTCATCCGGCATAAAAGGCTTAAGAATAAACCCATCTGCCCCTTCTTGTTGACTTCTATCTGTCATCTCCACTCCCGAGGCAATCAATACCCTCACCCCATCTAATTCAGGTTCTTTCCGTAAAGAATGTAACACGTCAAATCCGTTCAGATGGCGCAAGTGTACATCCATTAATATCAAATCTGGTTTTTCCTGGCAAAGTGAATCGATCGTATCCTGGATATGTTCAGCCCCCTCCCAAAGGACAACATCATACCCCTCGATCTCCAACAGCATTTGCAGCAATGAGAACATATTAGCATCATCTTCTATCACCATTACTTTCGGCATTTTTCTAATCCCCACTGGATTTTTTTGACTTCGTTTTCTTCTCATCCTTCTTTGAAACAGGCTCCAATGCTGCGTCGATAACCTGAGCAACAGTATCAACGAAAACAAATTTCATCCCTTTACGCACTTCTTTGGGCAAGTCTTCCAAGTCAGCCTCGTTGCGTTTTGGGAGAACCACAGTTTTCAAACCGCTGCGATGCGCAGCCAGGACTTTTTCTTTAATTCCACCGACAGGTAAAACTTGCCCGCGTAACGTGATCTCACCGGTCATCCCAACATCGGCGCGGACTGGTCGTCTTGAAATTAATGAAACTAGAGCAGTCGCCATGGTCACCCCAGCCGAAGGTCCATCCTTGGGTTGAGCCCCGCCGGGAACATGAAGGTGTATATCAGTTTCATCGAAGAAAGTGGGTTTCAGGGAAAAATCCTCAGCTCTCGAGCGTACATAAGATAAGGCGGCTTTGGCGGACTCCTGCATCACTTCTCCCAAGGAGCCAGTCAGCTGAAAACCTTTACTGCCTGGCATTCCAGTTGCCTCAATGAAGAGTACATCCCCCCCTGAAGGAGTGTATGCTAAACCTGTGGCAACACCAGGAATCGATGTGCGTTCAGCCACCTCTTCATTACCGAAGTACTGTGGCCTGCCCAAGAACTCGCGTACAAGTTCAGGATTGATTTTAAACTTCTTCTTTTTCCCTTCAGCAATTCGCGTGACGACCTTGCGATTGACCGCACCGATCTCGCGTTCCAGGTTTCGCACCCCTGCTTCGCGGGTGTATGAGCGGATGATCGTTTGTAACGCTGACCGGGTAAAGGCAACTTCTTTGGGGCGCAACCCATTCTCGCGCAGCTGGCGCGGAATTAAATAATCCTTTGCAATCTCAATTTTCTCACTCTCTATATACCCGGAAAGCATGATGATCTCCATCCGATCGCGTAATGGAGCTGGGATTGGTTCCAGCAGGTTGGCGGTTGTGATGAACATAACCTGAGATAGATCGAAGCCAACTTCCAGGTAGTGATCTCGGAATTCAACATTTTGCTCTGGGTCAAGCACTTCTAATAGAGCCGAAGCAGGGTCACCATGAAAATCATAGGTCAACTTATCCACTTCGTCGAGCATGAAGACTGGGTTTCTGGTTTCTACCCTACGAATCGCCTGCAATATTCGCCCTGGCATGGCTCCGATGTATGTGCGGCGGTGCCCGCGAATCTCTGCTTCGTCACGCACACCACCCAATGAGATGCGAATGAATTTTCTTCCCATCGCTCGCGCGATCGATTGTCCCAGGGAGGTCTTTCCAACCCCAGGAGGGCCAACAAAGCAGAGGATTACACCCTCTCGAATACGTCGAATTTCATCAACTTTTTCTTCTGCTTCGAATTCCTCTTGGCGCGCAAGTTTCAATTTTCGCACTGCCAGGTATTCTAGAATCCGTTCTTTGACATCCTCCAATCCATAATGGTCCTGGTCCAGTACCTTCCGAGCCCGTAAGATATCCAAATCGTCTTTCGTCGCAATCGACCAGGGCAGTGAGACTAACCAATCCAGGTAAGTTCGGATCACTCCATATTCGGCAGCGGCTGTGGGAAGGCGGGAAAGGCGATCGAGCTCCCTGCGAGCCATCTTCTCGGCTTCCTCAGGCATTTCTGCTTTCTCAATCTTTTGCCGGAACTCTTCTGTTTCTACGGTTTGTTCGTCTGCTTCACCCAGCTCACGTTGAATGGCTTTCAATTGTTCCCGCAGGAAGTATTCCCGCTGGACTTTATCAATTTCAGAACGCGCCTCATTTTGTATTTTCTGACCGATCTCCAGCATCTCAACCTCGTGGGTGAGAATAGTGACCAGCTTCTTTAACTTCTCCAGGACTGGATCAAGCTCAAGAAGATCCTGGGCATCTTTCATATCCATACGCTGGAAATTAGAAATTGTGTAGATTGTTTGTAAGGGGTCTTCCAATCCAACAACTGAGGCTACAAGTTCGCGAGGTATGGAAGGGATCATCTCGGCGATATGCTCAAACTGATCACGCGCATTTCTCGCCAATGCTTCCACTTCAAGATCATCCTCCATAACTTCTGGGAATAGTTCGATGTTTGCCTTGAGATATGGATCTAGATGGACGAATTTCCCAAGATGGAAACGGGCTAATCCCTGTACCAGAAGTCGAATCGTGCCATCCGGAGCCCGAAATAGGCGGTGCACCTTGGCCACAGTGCCAACGGAATACAGATCATCCGGTCCAGGTGTATCCAGCTCCGGATCCTCCGATGCCACCAGACCGATCAATCGATCTTCTCCAGCCATCACCTCGTCTACCAACCGGATAGATCTTGGTTGACCGATGGTCAATGGCACTGCAGTCTGGGGGTATACTACGACACCTCGTAATGGCAGAATGGGTAGTTCAGAAGGGATCTGCTCGTACAGATCAGCCTCATCGGTGATCTCTCCTTGCTCCGGGTCATCTTTGTCAAGGACGCGAGGAGTGATCGGTCTGAAGAGAAATTCTTCTTGGAGCTCTTCCAGATCGTCAAACCAATTCAACAGGTCCATAATACTTTGATTCCAACGCGATGCGGGCATTATTTTTTTCGTTTACTCGGTTACACGGATCTTCTTGGGTTGATCTTTCGGGAATACTAAACGCAGAAATCCGGTGATATACTCGGCGGTAACCTGGTCGGAGACCACGGGTCCTGGCAGCTCCACTTCAGTTGTAAATTCTCCAAAGAAGATCTCCATCTGGTGGTAAGCACGGCGTTCTTGAATGTCAGGGCGGTTGCCCCGCACAGTCAACTGACTGCCAGTTAACGAGATTGAGAAATCCTCTTCCTGCATACCTGCAATCTCAACCCTGACAACAATCGAGTCGCCAGTCTCATAGACGTCCGTTGCCGGTCGCCAGATGTGAGACCGAACCCCATTTCTCCAGCGGATAGATCCCTGTCTTAACGATTCGGATTCATCTGTGCTGTACCAACGGGGTTGTAATGGCTCTGATTTAAGTTCCAGCTCTTCCATCGTCCTCACTCCATGTTTCTAGTCAAAACCAATGCTTTCCGGGCTGCTTCGAGAACAGCCTCGTAGTCAGGCTCATCTCCTAAAGTTGGCAGGTATTCGACATAATCGATCTTCCCATTCGGGTCGACCACAAATACCGCTCTTCGGAATATGCCCAGCTCTTTTAATAATACGCCGAACTTCTCCCCAAATTCCGCATCCCTCTGGTCGGAGAGGGTTATCACCCGGTCAACGCCAGCTGCCGCACACCACTGACTGAGAGTAAAAGGTAAATCCATGCTAACCATCAGGATCGCGATGTCGTCACTCATGGATGAAGCTTCAATATTAAACCTTCTCGTCTCGCGATCGCAAACTGCAGTACTCAAGGATGGCAGAGAGCCAATTATCCTCACCTTGCCTTGCGTGCTTTCTAGGGCATTTATCGACGACCAGTCCATAGTGAGAGCACTAAATTCCGGTGCCTGCTCCCCGACTTTGACATCTTCACCGATAATAGTCACTTTCTGGCCTCGGAATTCCATTAATCCTTTTCTTTCAATACTCACTCTACACCTCCAAGCAAAAACATTATCCTCGTTGAGGAACAACAATAAGTCGGCACAGGATTTCCTCCAATCTTTCAAGGAGAGGAAACTCCACTTTGATCGCCTTGCTGAAGAGATAGAAATTCATTATCTTTACCCCCACCCAGGCGCCCCCGGCGGGATTCGAACCCACAACCTTAGGTTTAGAAGACCTCTGCTCTGTCCTTTGAGCTACGGGGGCATTTCTATATTCTTTCAACACTCCGGGCATGGACGCAGCCCTTTATAAACCCGGGGACCAGAAAGTGTCCGGAGTATCACGGATGGAGAGCGTCCCAGCTGGTCAGCAAGTTCCACGGGTGTCAAAGCTGTATTGCCGTTAGATAGAAACAGACGGAATGTGGATTCAACCAATGAGGTCCTGTCTTCGATAAATCTAGGCAGTTTCGCACAATGAGTTATCAAAATGTGCTGGAGACCATCCACCTGTTGAACTTCTGCTGTTTCAGGGTCCACCCAATCAATCACACTATCATCGCGAACGCCTGCAAACGCTTCCTGATGCTCAAGGCAAAGAAAGCTAAGTAGGTCTACTCGCCAATTTCGATCATTTTGACCCCACCAATCAAAATCGATGTGAAATCGTGTCTGCAAACTGGGCCTAACCAAGCTAAAACGCTTTAGTTCCGTCACTTCACTCCTCCTGTTCGACTTAACCAGTTAAGTCGAACAGCTAATTCAATAATCTTTTCGATCACCCTTGTTCCGAATCATCAAAACGAAAATGCAAGTCACCGACATGTACAAACCATGGACGTGAGGCTAATAAAGCCAGAATCGGGCCAGGTGGACAGCGTCTAACAACATTAACCGCCGCATATAACTCAATCGCATGGACGTGACCCTGTGGATTCAACTTGGTTAACTCTCTTACGATATCCACAACAACCCGTTCAAATGGCGGTCTTTCTTTTTGCATCCGATCCCAAACTGTGTCTACAGCGTCCGCATCAGGGACTGCAATCGCCATCCGTTCATCAAACGCGGCCGTGACAACTTGCTTGAGCATGACAAAAACTGTGACGCCGTCCGACCCAACTAAAACAGTTCGTATCCATTCCCGGCTCGAACGTCGCGAATCTGCGGATATTACCACCTTCCCCGGATCTTTTCCACGCTGGATTCTGACCAAACTTCCTGGAATTAATCCTTGGCTTTGATACCATTTTTGCAAACCAATTACATAACGTTTTTCACGTACCACCCAACCAGGAAAACTTTCTCCGCTCTTTTGATCCTCTAAGATGAAACGAATACGTGGGGCTTCATATGCAGTGGGAAAGAGGTGTTCAATTCGTGAAGATAATGGTAAGGAACCAACTCGCCAATGCGGAAAGTTTAAGCTGACTACCACTTCATCGCTTTGAGTGCTCTCCACCATAATTGGAGAAAGCTCGTCATCAAGATCACGCTCTAGTGTGAGCATCTCCTTGTTGAGCAAGTCGCGGTCGTGCTCAATCTCGTGATATCGCAGATAGACAGGTGTCTCGCGAACTGCTTGTGGTTCCAGGTGCCGCAAATACCACAATATCTCACCAGCAGGTCCGACTTCATCGAAGCGAGCATCCTCTTCCAACCGCAGATCGAGCGAGAATTCCACTAATTTTGGATTCACAGAAGAGGGCAGCTCAACCTGTTCAAGCAAGGCGTCGGTGGGCAACGGACCACCTCCAGCCAAATCGAGCACAGCTTCAGCCAAGTTTAGATGACCCTGGCTCACATCTACCAAGAGAGCTCTCGGAAACCAGCGACCAGCGATGCGCACAAAATCTTCATTGGCTTCCAAACCAGTTTCGAGGCTTTCTATCAGCTGCTCACTGTAACTCTCGATTACGAATTGCGAGTTGAGCAGCTCGCTCTCCTGGTCGATCTTTAGTGGATCGTTTAGCGGGTGATCAGCGACCTCACTTGCGAACTCACGTTCTTCTCCATTCTCGAACTCCACCTTAATCACATTAAATTCATTGATGTCAGGATTTACACCAGGTCGTAAACCAATCACCCCCCCCTGCCGCCAACCCAGTGATGGAAATATCAATTTCTGATTTTCTGTGAAGCTGTCTTTGGGAAAATAGATATCGCCAGCAGATGCACGCTGATTTTCAAATTCTCCGATCTCTCGGCGAATCCGTTCCTCAACTAGCGCTGCAACCAGCTCATTCGGTGTAAGGGGTGATTCTATTTCTAATAGATAATTGTAAATAAATTCTATGTCCTCTTCCTGGAGATCAAAGGTTTCCCAATAATCCTCCCGAAGTGACAAGGATGCCATTACCATAAAATCCTCGGAAAAATATCCAGCGGAACTTCGTGTTCCTGATTGAAAGCAATTGCTGAATTGCTAGCTTATAATTATACTCTATGAATAAAAAATGTCGCAGCGCTTCCAATTTTTTCGCTGCCCAAGATTAGGAACAGGAGTATTCATTATGTCAGAAAATAAATGGGAATTAGTTGTTGAAGTATCCGGCGAATTCCAAGCCAATTTGTTGCGTAATTTGCTTGAGGCTCAGGGCATTAAAGTATTTCTCAACCAGGAAGGCGCTGGTAAAGCTTACGGTTTGACCGTTGGGCCATTAGGCCAGGTTCAAGTATTGGTTCCAGAACACCAAAGCCAAGAAGCGCGCCAGATTGCCGATGACTATTATGCTGGTAAATTCGAAACAAACGAGGAATTGGATTTGGAAGAGGGTGAAGACAATTAAGGAAAAGATCTCTCCAGCCAATCCATTGGGTCGACTTGCACTCCACCTGCCCATATTTCAAGGTGCAGGTGGGGGCCGTTAACCCGTCCAGTCGCCCCGACAACACCAATTACCTGACCGACTTCTACCTGATCTCCCACCTCAACCAGGACCTCAGCCTGGTGCAGGTACCCGCTGTATATCCCCAAACCATGATCGATCATGACCGCGTTCCCTCTGACGATCAACGATCCTGCAAAAACAACAACCCCATCCGCAGGGGAATATACCTCATTAACTTCATTATTGTAGTTGTAGCAAAAATCTAAGCCAGTATGGAAGAAATTATACGGACTGCCGTTATAAGATCGACGGTTGCCGAACATTTCGGTAAAGCCGCAGGGAGATGGCGCCACCGGGCTTTGAAAAACACCTGTCCAAAGCCGGTTGGGGGTTACTGGTTCAACCAATGCATACCAGATTTCATCCTCAGGTTCGGTCACTTCAGGATCAATTGTTTCTTCTGGAACCTGCAAAGATGAGTAGATAAATTCTCCAGGTTCCACGTAGATTTTTTGCGAAAATCCGAAGGGGACACCATTCGCCAACTCGCCTTCAACTATGAGGGGATAAAGTCCAGCCTCTGTTAATGCGTGTACTCCTTGCAAGGCAACATATTCTCCCTCTCCATATTGGAAGAAGTTTAATTCATTATCGATCAACGAACCTTCGACTATCATCTCCACATTGGTATTTAACCTCACTTCGGTTGTTTTCCCCTGCATAAGGTGTTCAGAATTAATTTCCAGCGCGGATATCTCCCCGGGCAAAATTCCTGGTCCATTCACTGAATTCTGATCAGGTAATAGCAGGACATCGCCTGGCACGACCCCCCAAGTCCCTTCCAATCCATTACTCGCCACGAATGCCCATGGGTTGACTCCCTTACCAATTGCCAGCTCAATTAATGATTGTCCTTTAGCTAAAGCCATACGGTCGACAAGCATCTCCTCCTGGTTCTTTTCTGGAATCACCAGGTTGTATCCGCTATACAATTCTGCTGGACTCGTGAGATGGTTCAAGCGGATGATCGTCTCCTGCGGAAGATGGTAGCGTCGGCTTAAGCTGCGCATATTCTCCCCCAGGGGAACCTGCGTTGTGACCAAGACCCCCCCAGCATCATTTATCCCTGGAATTACGAGCTCATCTCCGGCGGTAAGCTGACCTGGATCACTAATTTCATTCATCCGAGCTAAATCTTCCCAGGGAACACCAAATCGTTGCGCGATATCCCAAAGAGTGTCCCCTTCCTGGACGATATAAACGGGTCCACTGGGTTGTTCCTCCTGTGCACGGGTTGCTTCTCCCAAAGGCAATAAGGAGAAAATCAGCGCCAAAATTAACAACCACCTTTTTAACCAGAAAAATTTCATACAATATCTCGACCTTACTCCTTCATATCATTTAATTAAAACGCAAATCCCTCTTGTCTCTGAGGGATGCTCACTTATTTATCATTTTCTTTCTAATTTTTTTTTTCCAGCTAGAACCTCTTCAACTCTATCAACGAGCTCGTTTGGTCTAAATGGTTTGGATATATAATCATCAACTTTAGCGATTTCCAAACCAAGCACCTTATCGATGCTCTGAGCTTTGGCCGTAATCACAATCACCGGTATATCTGCTGTTGATTCATCATGCTTAAGTTGCCTGAATATCTCCCATCCATCCATGTCCGGCAGCATGAGATCCAATAATATTACATCTGGTGAGTTCTGCTGTACTGCCTTTATCCCCGCTTGTCCTTCAGCAATCCCCTCGACCTGATAACCCTCTCGACCGAGAATAATCCGCACCAGCTCTACCATATCTTTGTCGTCTTCGAAGTATATGACTCTTTTACTTATCTGTTCCATTTCCACCTAGGATTTATTAAGCCATGGAATTCAGGCACCAAATAGTGTACCATAAGTGTTTGGTAGGATTAATTCACATCGCAGATCTTCTCGCCCTTGCCATGCCTTTCACGCTGGGCTATAATCCTGCCGCGAACCTTCTGTGTTATTACAATGAGGAATGATCCATGATTGATGTAAATGAGCTTCGAAAAGGTGTTACTTTTGAATTGGATAATGAGCTGTTCAAAGTTTTAGGATATGAACACCATAAACCAGGACGTGGCAAGGCCACCATCCGTATCAAGGCTAGAAACCTGCGCACTGGAACGATCCTTGATAAGTCGTTTATTTCCAGTTATCGCGTTCAGGAAGCGGATTTAGAATACCACAACGTGCAATACCTCTATACCGATGGATCTCTTTATCACTTTATGGACCAGGATACATTCGAGCAACCGGCCATTCCCGCGGAAGTTATCGGGGAGGCAGCTAATTATCTTAAAGAAAACTTGAACATCAAACTCACTTTTTACCAGGATAAACCACTCGATATCGAATTACCGATCACGGTAGATTTAAATGTGGTTGAAGCAGAAGTAGCTGTTCGTGGTGATACAGCCACCGGTGTGAATAAGAAAGTCACCGCTGAAACCGGGCTAAAAGTGCAGGTACCCAATTTCATCGAAGTAGGGGATGTGATTCGTGTCGATACTCGTACCGGCACCTATGTCACGCGAGTCTGACGGAATTACCCATGGAAACACCTGCCGGCAAAGAGTGCCGATATTTTTATGGTGATTATTACCGCGGCCGAGATCATGAGGAATGCCGTCTATTATTAGCTGCTTCTCCACCCCAGAATTGGACTCCAGATCTCTGTTTTTCCTGTCCGGTTCCAGAAATCCAGCTCGCCAACGCATGTCCTAACATGATTCTCGAAGGCCGCGTGGATCGTCCCTTCCCCTATATTAAAAAGAAAGTAAGCGTCTCAGCCTACTGTAGTAAAACTCTTAGGGACGTGGCTGAACCAAAGATCGGTTGCGGTGAATGCCACCCCTTGCCCCCAATTTTCTTGGAGTGATTGATGAGCTTGACATTGCTGCTTGATCTCGATGATACATGCTTAGGAAATAGCATGGATACTTTTATCCCAGCTTACATGCAAGCATTGGGAGATCATCTCTCCGACTTTATCCCTCCTGAAGACCTGGCCTCAGCCCTCATGTCTTCGACCCAGGACATGTTTCAAAATACGCGACCTGACCGGACTTTAAAACAGGTCTTTGACCAATCTTTTTATACAAAGCTGGGCATAGATCCATATGATTTTACAGATCTATTTGAATCTTTCTATATCGAAAAATTTCCTGGTTTAAAATATCTCACTCAGTTCCGCCCTGAAGCGGTGCACATGGTTGATGAGGCATATCAACGTGGTTATACAGTTGCCATCGCTACGAATCCATTATTTCCCTTGACTGCTATCCTGCAGCGCCTCGAATGGGCTGGCTTATCCCCGCATAAATATCCTTTTAGTTTGATCCCTTCCTACGAAACTGCTTATTTCGCCAAGCCCAATCCAGCCTTCTTCACAGAGATTTTATCGCGACTGGGGTGGCCTGAGGGACCAGTCGTTATGGTTGGAGATAACTTCGAACATGATATCGCTCCGGCACGTATATTGGGACTCGGCACATTTTGGATCACCAATAGTGAGCAAACATCCGCAGATAGAACCCATTCTTCAAATGGGTATGGTGATATGGACCAGCTTCTTTCATGGATCGATTCGATTCCAAGTGAGGACCTGCTTCCCGATTACAATCAAATTGAATCTATGCTGGCGGTTTTACGCGCCTCGCCAGCTGTTCTGAATGCTTTCTCCTGGGAGTTGAAAGCGTCAAACTGGGTGGAACACCCCCAACCCGGTGAATGGAGTTTCACAGAAATATTATGCCATTTGCGGGATGTAGATATGGATGTAAATCTACCTCGCATCGATAAAGTACTCACTGGCCTCAACCCTTTCTTACCTGGTATCGATTCAGACAAATGGGCTGAAGAAAGATTATATTACTGCCAAAACGGTCTGGAAGCGCTCAAAGATTTCACCTCCTCACGAATCCAACTCCTTGATATCCTGGATGAACTCGAAACAGAAGATTGGAATCGCCCTGCCCGGCATGCCATATTCGGACCTACAAGTTTAAAGGAATTGGTTAGTATTATCGTGGGTCATGACCGACTTCATGTCCAGCAAGCTTTCAGATCTCTGGGGGAGATATCAGCACATACAATGTGTGAATCCAGCCCTTTAAAGTAGTAATTATTTCTGGTCGAATTTTTCCATCCGCCTCCAATTTGAAAGCGAGGTGTTATAAAATTTAACTTTGCTTTGTTAATGACAAGATTTGCATTTTGGCGATTGGGAAATATGAGGATTATCGAATATTTTTTATTGGTTGAATTGAACGCCAGAAGGAGAATAGTATGAATCAGCGTGTTGTCATCACTGGCCTTGGATGTATCAGCCCGATTGGTAACGATGTAGCAACAGCATGGCAGAATCTTCTTGACAATCAGTCCGGGGTTGCACCGATCACTCATTACGACACAAGCGATTATGTATGCAAAATTGCTGCTGAAGTCAAGGAATTTGATGGTCGCTCCTTATTTGGAGCTCGAGAAGCAAGACGGATGGATCGAAGTACCCAATTCACCCTGGCAGCTGCTCAACAAGCCATTCAAAATGCGGATTTAGAAGTAAATGAAGCTAATCGAGATCGCATAGGAGCTGTGATCGGAACAGGTATCGGCGGAATCCAATCTCTATACGATCAGTTTCAAAATTTTATGAAACGAGGTCCCTCACGGGTGAGTCCATTCTTAGTACCCATGATGCTTCCCGATACACCAGGGAGTACGCTCGCGATCAATTTAGGTATTAGAGGTACCAACTTAGCCGTTGTCACCGCCTGTGCTACCGGAACTAATGCAATTGGAGAGGCGAGTGAAATAATCCAACGAGGTCAAACAGATGTTATGCTGGCTGGTGGTTGTGAAGCGGCTATTGTTCCACTTTCCATGGCTGGTCTTTCAAAGATGGGAGCAATGTCAAATTTCAGTGGAGACCCAACCCGCGCCAGTCGTCCCTTCAATCTAGATCGAACCGGGTTTGTCATGGGAGAAGGTGCGGCTGTCCTGGTGCTCGAATCCTTTGAACACGCACAATCCAGAGGCGCGCAGATTCTGGCGGAATTAGTGGGCTACGGCAGCACCAATGATGCCTTTCATATCTCGGCTCCAGCTGAAAATGGGGCTGGCGCAGCTCTATGTATGCACATGGCTCTCGATACTGCCAACATCGCAGCGACAGATATTGACTACATCAATGCACACGGGACTGGAACGCCGCTTAATGACAAAAGTGAGACCGCGGCGATAAAAACTGTCTTTGGTGAAGGCGCCTACCAGATCCCAGTTTCTTCTACCAAGTCAATGACTGGCCATTTATTGGGGGCTGCAGGGGCACTAGAAGCCTTGTTCGCGGTCAAGGTCATCCAGGACAGCGTCATGCCGGCAACAATTAACTATGAAATCCCAGATCCCGAATGTGATTTAGATTACATCCCAAACCAATCTCGCCCCAAGAAAGTCGAACATGTTATGTCGAACTCCTTCGGATTTGGTGGCCATAACGCCGTAGTTATTCTAAAAAAAATTGAGAAGGCGAATTTATGAGTCCCCGCTTTGCACATATCACCGGTTGGGGAATGGCAGTTCCAGATAAGGTCCTCACGAATGACGATCTGGCGAAAATGGTAGACACAAATGATGAATGGATCGTCTCGCGGACTGGTATTCGCGAACGGCGAATTGCGGGTTCTGATCAATCAACCGCTTCCCTTGCTTCAGATGCAGCCATACGCGCTTTGGAGGTCGCCAATGTCCATCCCGGTGACCTCGATATGATTATTCTTTCCACATGTTCACCGGAGTATGTTTTTCCTGCAACCGCCTGTTTAGTACAAGATCAAATCGGCGCGGGAAAAGCTGGCGCGTTTGATCTGCTCGCGGCCTGCACCGGGTTTGTGTATGCATTAAACCTGGGTTCACAAGCCATTAAATCTAACGGCGCGGAAAACGTCCTGATCATTGGGTCAGAAACCCTCTCCAGAGCAGTAAATTGGAAAGATCGCGATACCTGTATTTTGTTTGGAGATGGGGCCGGAGCCTTTGTTTTGCAAGCCAGTGATGAACCAGGTGGGATTCTCTCCACCGTGATGCGCTCGGATGGCTCGGGTGCAGATCTGCTCTCCGTTCCTGGAGGTGGCAGTCGTCACCCTACCAGCATGCAAACCCTTTATGATGGTCTCCATTACATTCAAATGAATGGTCGCGAAGTTTTTCGCTTCGCCACCCGGGTCATGGCAGAGGCTACCCTACAAACCGTTGAATCTGCCCAATTGACTATGGATGACATCCAGCTGCTCATTCCCCATCAAGCCAATCAACGCATCATTGAGGCTGCTGCGCGCAGGTTAGATTACCCCATGGAACAGGTCATGGTCAATGTAGATCGATATGGGAACACTTCCACGGCCTCAATCCCCATCGCTACCGTTGAAGCCTTCGAGCAAGGACGCTTGAAACCAGGCGACAACACGGTCATGGTGGCTTTCGGCTCCGGTTTGACCTGGGGGGCAGCTTTAGTCCAATGGTCTGGCCCCCTACCTTTCAAGCGCAAGGTAAGCCCACGCAAGGTCCGCTGGTTTGCTCGGACAAGGTCATTACTAGCCCGACTGCGACGACGAATCGAAGGTCTTTTATGGGGCAGTGGATGAATTATGCAAGTTCAAGAGCAGATTTTTGATGAGGGTACACTCTGCTGTACCCTCATTTTCGTCTATTTAGCTGAAAAGATCTTGAAAACTGACCCAAATGGGTCCAATTATCTAACATTCAGCTGTTACAATAAGAATTGTTAGAACGACGTTAGAATTTTGATAATTAGGTAATTCCGATGTACCTGTCAACGTCAGAGGTTGGTATAATGAATATGAAATCTGCGGTCTGTCAACAATTTTGGAGGTATCTGTGAATCCGACCCGCAACCGTTCATCAATTATTTACCTGTTGTTGTTTGTTGCCATCATTGTCATGGTGGTTTACCAATTCCAACAGCAGGCTACTACTCAAGAAACTTTAACGATAAATGAATTAGCTGCTGACATACAAGATGGTAGAGTAAATCGCGTCATTGAAGATGATAATCTACTCCGCGTGACCTATGCAGATGGTACTGAAAGAGAAGCACAAAAAGAGTCCGATGCCACCTTTATTCAACAGCTAAAAGAGCTCGGTGTTACTACCGTAGCGCTTTCCCCAGAAAGAATCAAATTTGAGGTCAAACCACCCAGCGCATGGTTAGGCATCGCCACCGCCCTGGGCTATTTTATCCCCTTCATCCTGTTAGCTGGTGTGTTCTGGTTTGTCTTCCGCCAGGCGCAGGGGAGTAACAACGCCGCGATGTCATTTGGGAAATCTCGAGCCCGCATGTTCACAGGCGATCACCCGACTGTTACATTTGATGATATAGCTGGTATCGAAGAAGCAAAAGAAGAATTGTATGAAGTAGTTGAATTTTTACAAGAACCGGAAAAATTCATCTCCCTCGGCGCGCGTATTCCTAAAGGCGTATTACTCGTTGGACCACCAGGCACCGGCAAGACCCTGCTAGCCAAAGCGGTATCTGGTGAGGCCGGTGTGCCATTCTTCTCAATTTCTGGCTCCGAATTCGTCGAGATGTTCGTTGGTGTTGGTGCCAGCCGTGTGCGAGACCTTTTCGAACAGGCAAAGCGCCACTCACCTTGTATCGTGTTCGTTGACGAGATCGATGCTGTCGGTCGCCAGCGTGGTGCTGGTCTTGGTGGCAGTCATGACGAACGTGAGCAAACTTTAAATCAGATGTTGGTGGAGATGGATGGTTTTGACACCGATACGAACGTGATCATCGTCGCCGCCACGAACCGACCAGATATCCTCGACCCAGCTCTTCTGCGACCAGGACGTTTTGACCGTCGTGTTATGCTTGACCGACCTGATATGCGCGGTCGCGAGGCCATCCTGCGGATCCATGTCAAAGGAAAACCCCTCTCTCCAGAGGTCGATCTCTCCGTGCTGGCTCGAGCAACCCCAGGCTTCGTCGGTGCGGATATTGAGAACATGGTAAATGAAGGTGCCATCCTAGCTGCCAGGCGCGATAAGAAAGTCATCGGCCAGAACGATCTCGAGGAAGCCATAGAGCGAGTGATCGCTGGTCCAGAGCGAAAGAGCCGATTAATCAACGAAGAAGAAAAGCGCATCATCGCCTATCATGAGGCTGGCCATGCCGTTGTTGCCAACGCTATCCCCGAAGCCGATCCAGTCCACAAAGTTTCTATCACCTCGCGAGGTATGGCTGGTGGCTACACGATCTTGCTGCCTGAAGACGATCGCACTCTTAAGTCTCGTAAGAAACTTTACGCTGATATGGTAGGACTGTTAGGCGGTCGAGCAGCCGAATCTATTGTCTTTGATGACATCACTTCGGGTGCCTCAAACGATCTCGAACGTGTCACTCACATGGCTCGAACTATGGTCACCCGTCTGGGAATGAGCTCAGAACTTGGACCCATGGTTTATGGGAAGAAGGAAGAGCTGATTTTCCTGGGTCGTGAAATTTCTGAGCAGCGTGACTACTCTGAAGATGTTGCCCGGCAGATTGACAAAGAGGTACGCAAACTGGTCAGTGAGGCTTACGAGCATTCCAAATCAATCATCATCCAATATCGCGACAAACTGGATACAGTTGCTCTGCGTTTGCTGGAGATTGAATCTATCACCCGCGAGGAATTTGAGGAGATGTTCCCAACTCCTGTGCCAAAGAACAGCGGAACGCCAGTTCCTCAATCAGCTCTCCCACAGATGGCGTAATCTGACACATCAATCGGGCGTGGAACAATATCATTTGAAATGTTCCACGCCTTTGTTATTTAATACCACTGCTGGAATAAAGTAGTAATAAATGGACAATAACCCAGGTTCCCTATTTACTGATGGTCAAACCAACACAGCCTTCTACGAACAAGAGAAACCCGGCTACTTTAGAATCGCCGGTGACGACCGACATACCTTTCTCCAACGTCAAACGACCAATGATATCAACCTGCTTTCACCAGAACGGTCATTAGTAACCGTACTCACCTCACCTGGAGGCCGAATTCTGGATGTGCTTTGGGTGATCGATGAGGATGGATCGTTTAGTGTACTGACTTTGCCCGGACAAGGTGAGCAGACATTCAATTTCTTAAGCAGTCGGGTTTTCTTTATGGACAAAGTCTCCCTGGTAGATGCCAGCCAGGAAATATGCCAGATCGACTTGTTGGGACCAGGGGCGAGTGAATTTCTTCATGAATTGGGGGCAATTCGAAACCCACAAGATAATGAAACACTCACAATTAAGATGGCAAAGACGCCTGTTCGGGTTTTTTTCCAGAGAAATACCGGTCACCATCTGCTGATTCCGAAAGAAATCTGCCACCAGGTTCTGAATGAGTTGGAAAATAATGGCGCCGCCCCGCTTTCTCCGGAAAGTTATGAGATTATGCGCATCGAAACTGGGCTACCCGCTGCCAGGCACGAGTTAACCGAAGACTATACCCCTCTAGAGACCGGATTCCAATGGACGATTTCCGATAATAAAGGCTGCTACACAGGTCAAGAGGTTATTGCCCGGCAGGTCAATTACGACAAGATAACGCGCCAGCTGGTTGGGTTGCTGATGAGTGATGTCCCACAACAAATCGGAGATACACTTTACCCGCTCGACAAAAAACAACCAGTAGGAAAAATCACTTCCATGGCTTTGTCTCAACGTTTCGGTCCCATCGCTCTTGCCATTGTCAAGCGCCCTTTCCACCAACCTGGGAATGAACTGGTCACTCACGATGAAGAACAAAGCATTACCGCTGCGACTACCGCTCTTCCCTTTCAGTAGAATCCTTTGATTTTACTTAGATTTGGTCCCTTCTCTGGCTAAGTCATCCAAAGGTTCTGAGAAATTGAACGATCAATCCCTTTTCGACGGAAAAATCAACTTAGTCACCGGTTCAGGCCGGGGTATTGGCCGTGCAATCTCTTTGCATTTTGCCAGTCAAGGCGCGAAAATTGTGGTTAATTTCTTCCGCAACAGGTCTCCCGCAGAAGAGACGGCTGCAGCTATTCGCAAACTCGGCCATCAAGCTCTGCTTGTGAAAGCAAATGTAGGCACCGATGATGGACTAGATCATCTTTTCAGCGAAGTAGAAAAACACTTCGGCGCTTTAGATATTATGATTTGCAACGCCGCCTCTGGCTACAATCGCCCAGCGCTACAGCAAAAACCTAGGGGCTGGGATTGGACGATGAACATCAATGCGCGCTCCCTGCTCTTTGCCACCCAACGCGCAGTCCCATTAATGGACAAACGGGGTGGTGGTGCCATTGTCAGCATCTCCAGCCCGGGTTCCTTCCGTGTTATTACGGATTATGTCGTTGTTGGTGCAAGCAAGACAGCCCTGGAAGCGCCCACCCGTTATCTGGCAGTCGAGCTGGCTGATAAGAACATCATTTCTCCCCCGGAATAGCCAAGACAGAAGCGCTGCATCATTTTAATTCTGCTCAAAGGGAAGGCTTGATCGATTCGGTGATCAGCCGGACTCCAGCTGGTCGCTTGGTGACCTCAGAGGATATCGTTCAAGTTGTCGCTTTCCTTTGTAGCCCAGCTGCCAGTATGATTCGTGGCCAGATGATCTTAATCGATGGGGGTTATACCCTTCTGGAATAAATTCCATAAATGAAAAACGTCCGTTACTGCTGATTGTTAGAGGGCGTTTGCACCTATTATCTATTGACACCAATTCAGTTAGGAGCCTTGTGCATCACATAGCCCAAGGGAGGGAACCAATACTTGAGCAGAATTTCGGTATTTGGTTTCCTCGAACTTAAATCTAAATAGTTTTTGAGCCAGGTTTTACCTCAAACTCCGATCAAAATCGCTCGCGCCGGTGCACCATCTGAATGTGCCAATTTCAATGGTAAGCAATAGATTGTATATCGCCCCTGGGATACCTCAGAGAGATCTAATCCCTCAACAATCACCACTCCTGCTTCCAATAGTTTTTCATGGGTCGGGCGGCTGTTCTTAAACGGGGCGACGGAGAGATAATCCACGCCCACCAGTTTCACCCCACGTCTGACCAGATATTCAGCGCCATCCTCACTGAGACCAACGAAATTGGTTTGAAAATCAGGTTCCTTTTTGACCCAGAAGTCTGAATTGCGGGTTTTAAATAGCACTCGCCGAGTGCGGGGGGGTATTTGCGCCTCCTCAAGCACCGCAGCTGTGATCACTTCCACATCAGGTAAATGTAAAACATATGCCCGACCAGTGAGCAAACTGAGATTGAGTTTATCGACGGTGGTACCGTCCTGCAGAAAGTGGAATGGAGCGTCAACATGCGTTCCTGTGTGGACGCCCATTTCCACACGGGAGACGTTGGCGTTAGACCCATCTTCGATCTTTTCCACCCGCTCAAGTTTAACCCCGGGATCACCTGGCCAAGTAGGCAGGTTAGGCGAAATGGTCAGAGTGATGTCGTATGTACGCATAGTTTTTCTCCAATAGATCGTAAGAAGACAAAAATCCTGGGCTTCTTAAAAGTATATATTAGGGTAAGTGAAAATGCAACAATTTCAATGAAGGACATCATAAATTGATCATTACGTCTTCCATCATTTTTCGCTCATTTCAAAGTATCCTACCGAACCCCAGCCGATTCCTTTACTCCATTCAGGGTTGAATAGATCCCTACCCGAATAAGTAAAAAATCTGACCCGGTGTGTAATCGCAGGTCAGATAAAGTTGATTACTTCATCGAATTCAGAAACGATTTCAGTGGATAGTCATTTTATTAATAGTAACCCGTTTCAATGCCTGAAAATCGATCGATATTCCTAATCCGGGAGCATCAGGAATCGTGATTGTACTGTCGGGATTGAGCACAAATCGTTCTTGGGTAATGTCTTCCTCATAATACCGGTCAGTTGCTGAGATATCCCCAGGGAAAACGAATCCAGGCAAGCTGGCTAATGCCAGGTTAGCAGCCCGTCCAACACCAGTCTCCAGCATGCCTCCACACCACACAGGCACATCTTTTCCAAAGCAGAGATTATGGATCGCGATCGCTTGGCTGAGACCTCCGACTCGGCCAGCTTTGATATTTACTACCCGGCAGGCGCCCATTTCCAAAGCCTGTCGGGCATGTCTTACCGTAACGATGCTCTCATCCAGGCAAATTGCTGTCTTGAACTCAGCTTGCAGCTGGCGGTGATCCCAGAGATCGTCCTCAGCTAAAGGTTGTTCTATCATAAGTAGACCCAATTCATCCAGCGGAAGCAAATCCATTGCAGATTCAATTTCGTATGCCGAATTGGCATCCACCTGCAACCTCAGATCCGGGTATGCGCTTCGAACAGCGGTCACATCAGGTATATCCCGTCCAGGCTTGATCTTGAGTTTTACCCGGCCATATCCTTGCTCCTGGTAATCCTCAACTACCCCAACCAGGATCCTTGAATTCTCCTGAATTCCCACCGAAACCCCGACCTGAACTCGGTCGCCCTTACCGCCGATCAAATCCTTGAGATTTCGATCTTCACTCTTTCCCAGCAAGTCCCAATAAACCATTTCCAGGCCTGCTTTCGCCATCTGGTGTCCCCTCACTTGAGCCATTCGGTTTTGTAGGTCCTCAGCACTTAGTAAATCCGTATTTATTATCTGTGGAATGAGAAATTCTTGTAAAATATGCCAAGCCGTACCAGATGTCTCATATGAATAACCTGGATCTCGATCCGCCACACACTCACCATAACCTGCCAAACCCTCAGCTCTCGCTTCTAATAGGATACACTCCCGGTCATGGGTAATCCCGAATGACGTTTCAAATGGAGTTTGCAATCGCATCCTTAGATGATATAAGGTAATCTGGGAAATGATCATGTATCGCTCCTAAAAGGTCCCGTCACCGTGACTGAACACATAATAGCTGCGTGGAATTTTTCCAGGCAGATGCACAAAATCTGTCACCAGATAACCACTTCGAAACAGGTCCCCAATTATTTCGCGTGAGTTTAACCGCCATTCTTTGGCTAGTTCGATATTCGCTTCTTTTAATGCTGGGAAATCTGCGGGTATCTCTACCAACACGATCAGCGAATCCTGATTATCCGTCTGTTCCGCAGTTGAGAAGCTGATCGCTTCCGATGGAATCGGCCAACCTTGCCCGTCAATCTGCGTGGGATTGATGACTTCAGCCCCCGCAGCGATGAAATGGGCTAAATCCAGGTTAAGACGCGCCTTCTTGCTCAAACGCCTTTCAACCCTTTTTGTGTTTACCCACCAGTCCACTTCAAAACGATCGGAGGGTAAACCGATATTTAATCCATCCCTCATTCCCCCATATAAATCGCACAGATAAGTGTTGCATACCGCTCCCAAGCGGGTGATATTCAAGTGAGCATTCCTACTCAACAAAGGATCATATGTCCACGTAATGCGGTCGATCCCCTGGTGACGAACCATTTGCCATTGAGCGCGCTTTAGTGCAAATCCCAGTCCTCGCCATCGAAAATCCGGGAGGACTGCCAACATGTGGGAACAATGTTTCGGGCGTGGTCCATCCGGCGTTGAATACAACCCGGGGAAGCCGAATACGAAACCAGCCAGCTTCTCGCTCCCACTTCCATGATCATCAGTAGCGAAAGCGCCAAGCACTAGACCACCGTTATGGACAGCTGTAATCAATAAGTGCGCAGGAACCACATCGGTTTCGCTCCCCGGCCAAACGATCCGCTGTAATTCTTCCACCATATGTAAATCTTCTATCTTGTCCAAAATGCGGATTTTCCCATTGTTTAACATAATTCTCTCAAGATCAAGTCTGTCTTCTTGTTCAGTTTGTACGGCGCCGGAAGACCATTCGCCACACATCTCTGCGCCAATCACGCCCTTCGAGGTATGCCATTCGTTGTGATAAACGGGATGGCATTAAGTTGAAGAAACGCGGGATCGCATCCAGATTGCTTGCGCGGTTTGTCGCCAGGTAATCCAACCAGTAGACCGATACCGGCAATGCAGGCATCAAGTTTTCTAATAAGACCGTTAAAGCTCTTAGATATGGTTGTCGGAGGTGAATTAATCTTCGCCGGATATCCAGGGTCTCGATCACTGTTTGTACAACTTGATTAAATGTCAAATACTCCGGGCCACCAATTTCATACATCTGGTTATTAGTACGCTCGTCATCTAACGCCCAAACCAGGCACGTTGCCAAGTCCTCTACCCACAGAGGTTGCAGCAAAGTTTCCCCATCCCCGGGTACGAAAAAGAACCTCGGAATACTGGAAATCAGCTGCGCTAATCCCGTGGTGAAACCATCATTGTTGCCAAAAACGATCGCCGTTCGCAGGATAGTGAAATCAATCCCACTCCTGCGGATATACTCTTCAGCGATGGCTTTAGCCTTCAGAACAGGATATGCCGAAGCCCGATCAGCTCCAAGGTGACTCACGAAGAACAACCGTTTAACCCTTGCATCTGCCGCCGCGGCAACCACATTTTGAGTTCCCCGGATATCGATCTCCATCAGGCTGGCATAAGCGCCCCGCCATTCAGCGCCAGCCAGATGGTAGACAATATCAACGTTGACCATAGCTGCCCGCAATCCACGCTCGTCATTGAGACCGCTGACCGCGACTTCAACAGGGAGACCGCGGGGGAGATTTGGTGATCGCGATGAAGCTCGCAATAATATCCTCACCCTATGCCCAGAATCCGCCAGATGGCGTACCAAGGCCCGCCCAATGAAGCCAGTTCCTCCTGTTACCAGTATCGTGTTCATAGATTTAAAGTCGTGTAAATCTCCCTAAAATAGGGTCAGAATATCACTCACATTTATTGGACTTTCCGGATTATAGCATGCCCATCAAGTGAAGTTTACTAGCAGCCTCTTGCCGTCGCGCAGAACAGCAGCACTTTCAACTTTGGGTGGACCAAGAACTTTACCATGGCTTCCGATTTGGCAGGCAACCATTCAGAGTTCGAATCATCCGGCAATTTCGCTGGAATCACAACTATCTTACGGCGGTTTCTCGTTGGACATCTTGAGTAATCATACATCTCATAAACCCCAAACCAAGGGAGTTGAAATACAGACTGACCCTTCATGAATAGAAAATGACCCCAATTCAACTTCTCTGGAAAAGAATGATCGAATTTGGGTCATTCACTTATATTTATATTCTTCTGGCTTATTACCAGTCGAAACTGACCAAGATTCAGATTAAGTACCTGCTTCCCATGAATTTAAATACGCGATTTGCTCTTCGCTTAAAGTATCGATATCAACTTCCATTGCATCCAGCTTCAGACGAGCAATATCCCTGTCGATCTCTTCTGGAACACTGTAAACTTTCTTACCCAGTACATCCACATTTCTTACCATGTATTCCAAACTCAAGGCTTGGTTTGCAAATGACATGTCCATTACACTCGCCGGATGACCCTCTGCCGAAGCCAGATTGACCAGCCTGCCCTCAGCCAGGAGATTAATGCTGCGATTATCTTCCAGGATATATTGCTCAACGAAGGGCCGCACAAGCCGTTTTTCTTTTGCCATCTTCTCCAAGGCCGGGATGTTAATCTCGACATTGAAATGACCCGAATTTGCTACAATCGCACCGTCTTTCATCAGCTCAAAGTGGTGCTTATCAATCACATTGATGTCGCCGGTCAGTGTCACGAAAATATCACCGACCTTGGCTGCTTCAGACATCGGCATAACTCGGAAGCCATCCATGACGGCCTCCAACGCGGGTAGGGGAACGACTTCAGTTACAATCACATTCGCGCCCATCCCGCGCGCCCGCATGGCCAATCCCCGCCCACACCAGCCATACCCTGCTACGACGAAGTTCTTTCCCGCCAGCAAGATGTTCGTAGCCCGAATGATTCCATCAATTGTGGACTGACCGGTCCCGTAACGATTATCGAAGAAATGCTTGGTCATTGCGTCATTGACCGCAATAACCGGGAATTCTAACGCACCATCCGCAGCCATTGCCCGCAAACGAATGACTCCCGTCGTTGTCTCCTCGGTGCCTCCAATAACATTTTCAAGCATTTCACGACGGTCGGTATGCAGTGTGCTCACCAAGTCCGCCCCATCATCCATGGTTATGTTTGGGCGGTGATCGAGCGCCGCGTTGATATGCTTATAATAGGTGACATTATCCTCCCCTTTAATCGCAAATACAGGAATTTCGAAATGGGTGACCAAAGCAGCAGCCACATCATCCTGAGTAGAGAGTGGGTTAGAGGCAGTAAGCACTACTTCAGCGCCGCCATCATGCAAAGTGTACATTAAGTTCGCAGTTTCTGTGGTGACATGTAAACAAGCTGCAATGCGCATACCTTTGAGAGGTCGTTCCTTGGCAAAGCGCTCGCGGATCAGGCGCAGTACCGGCATTTCACGTTCTGCCCAGTCGATTCTCCTGCGGCCTCCTTCAGCCAGTTTGATATCCTTAATATCATTATTCTCCATCTTGATCTCCAATACTCTTCTAGATTATTCCTACACGCCGATCCTTTTTGCTTATGGGTTAATTTATCAATGCGTCCAATATTCTCCGGTCATCAAAATGCTCACGGAAGCGCGCCACCAGCTCGGATGGGGTGAAGGAATGACCTTGCGGTCCTTCCTGCTCTAAGCAAAATGCAGCTGCTACAGCTCCCATCTGAGCGCATATTTCCAAATCCCACCCGCGCGCGTATCCGGCTAGAAAACCACCGCGGAATGCATCACCCACCCCCGTCGGATCAATGATCTGATTTGGTGTTACTACTGGGATTCTCAGCTCCTTTTCTCCCTGATAGATGACAGAACCTTCCTCCCCTAAAGTGACCACAGAGAATTGGGAAAGGGCTTTGATCTCCCAGGGAGATAGCCCCGTCCGCTTCTGGATCATCCTGAATTCATATTTATTGACGAATAATGCCAGAGCTCCCTCAAGTCCTTCTTTGATCTCATCGTCGGTGAGACGTGGAATTTGCTGGCTGGGATCATAGATGTATGGGATGCCCATTTGCTTGCATTCTGATACATAGCGAACCATTGCCCGGGGATCATTGGGTGAGATTAATACCAATTCTGGTCGATTGCCTTTCAATTCATTCAACGATAAATCTCCCGCTGCTGCCATAGCTCCAGGGTAAAAACTGGCGATTTGCGCGTTTGCCAGGTCTGTATTGGCAAAAAATGAAGCAGTGAATTCGCCTTTGATCAGCCGGATCCCAGAAGTATCCACACCACTTCTTTCCAGTGCATCTCGGTATTCTACGAAATCTTCACCAGCAGTGGCAAGCAAACGCGGTCGCTCTCCCATTAGAGCCAATGTGTAGGCAATGTTTGGCGCGATTCCCCCTGGTTGGCGGACCATGCTTTCCACCAAAAAAGATAAACTGAGACATTCCAGGTTATCAGGCAGGATATGATCCTGGAAATATCCAGGAAATTTCATCAAATAATCAAAAGCGATTGAGCCAGTTAGCACAATTTCCATTCGGTCAGTCTCTCTTGAGGGAAAACTTAGTGTTAGCTCTCCCTAATAACTTTGGGGAGATTATTCTCAAACGGGGGGTAAACGACCCCATTCTCAGTCACAATCCCCGTAATCAAGCGGTTCGGTGTTATATCGAAGGCAGGATTTCTCGCCAAAGCTCCTGCCGGGGCTACTGGTTCTCCCTCCACCTCAAGATTTAACACCTCACTGGGATCTCGCTCCTCGAGCGGGATCTGGTTCCCCTCAGCCAATGAAAGATCGACTGTAGAGGTTGGTACAACTGCATAGAATGGGACCTGGTTATCCCTGGCCGCCAACGCCAACATGTACGTGCCGATTTTGTTCGCCACATCTCCATTGGCAGCTGCCCGATCAGCACCTACCAACACCCGGTTGACTTTCCCACTGCTTAAGAAAAAACCTGCCGCAGTATCAGTGATAATCTCGTACGAGATACCGTATTGCTCAAGCTCCCAGGCTGTCAGGCGTGCCCCCTGCAATCGCGGGCGGGTTTCATCGACCAATACATGGGGGCGTTTACCTTGTTCATGCGCCATCCTGATCACTCCCAAAGCCGTGCCCCAGTCAACAGTCGCCAGGGCACCGGTGTTGCAGTGATGGATCACGGTTTCACCTTCTTTCATCAAACCTGCCCCATGCGCAGCCATCCGTTTATTGATCTCCACATCCTCATCGGCAATGCGTTGTGCCTGATCGAGTACAGCAGCTCGCAGGTCGCGAACATTATCTATATCAGGATTATTGGGGACCTGTAGCATGCGCTCGACCGCCCAGGTCAGGTTGATCGCAGTTGGGCGAGCCGCCTGCAAGATCTCTGCTGCTGCGGCCATATCATCCCGCAATTCTTCAACCTCACCGGCCGGCGATGTGTGAGCAGCCAATGCCATCCCAAACGCAGCTGTTGCCCCAATCGCCGGAGCCCCACGCACAACCATCTGCTGAATGGCATCCGCCACCTGATCGTAGCTGGCAAAACTGACCTCCCGGTATTCACTAGGCAGCAGCCTTTGATCGATCATCCTGACTTGCTGGTGTGTGTAATCCCATTTTACTGTCCGCATGTCTCACCCTTTGAAAGCGCCCCCTCCTACCAGCCTTCTCTCTGAAAAGCGGACTGAGTTTAACATGTATAAGATACTTTGTCAAAGAACTGATGTTGGGCTTTCGTACTTACATTTTACCCGTTGTCCCCCCCTTTCCCACCTCCAATTGGCCCTCGAGCAGTCCGCGCAGGCGCTGGACCTCCTTGTGCTCCTCAAGCAGCATTGCCAGTAAAAAAGTTTCAAAGGGCAGCGCGTGAGCTGCATAAGCTGCCGCGGCCAGGTGTTTGTGGGCTGCCGCAAACAGATCATCCAGCGCCAGCTGATCGCTGCGTCGTAATGCACGCCGGAAGCGGGAAAAGGATTCTTTCTCTTGCAAAAAAGCTTGTGTGATCGAAGGTAGTGTGCGTCCCATAAGCAGTTCAGAAAAACCTTTCGTAACCTATTTTCTCCAAGTCGTTTGCCTCAGAACATACGGAGAGGCGGTTTAGGCACGTTCGGCTCCAGCGTCCAGACCTGACCGGCCGCCTCCAGCAATACGTTCAGCAGCTCGGGGCGGCTTTCAGGTTGACCAGGACGAACGCTGATAGCAACTGGCGCCAGATAATTCAATCGCTGCAGTTGAGCAAGACAAATCCGCAGCAGGCGCAGGCTCTCTGCCGTAGATACGTTCTCGTCGTAGAACGTCGACAACAAATCCAGAACCAGCGTGGGAACCGGTTGAGTGGGTGTTTCCTTCAACAAAGCCACCAACTGGTAGCAGGTAAAAGCGCGCGCCAGGCGAATGCGTTCCAGAATAGCTGGTAAATCCGCTGTCTGACCACCCAAGGTATGCCCAACCGCCAGATTGCACCGGTAGACATCAAAACGATTGCCACCATCCAATAGACGCAAGGCACCCCGGCAGGCCAGACGTGCTATCAGATTCCACATGATCGCACCTCCCGCATGCGGCGCTATAACAAGCAGTAAATCACCTGGAACTGGATTGAGTAGCGTGTTCATACCCCTAACTTAGCCCAATTCAGAGCGAAAAACAATCCCGTTTACAGGGGAGAGGTAGGGAATGATCGGGGTACCCGCGCGGGTGAACCAGATGTGGCGGGGAGAAATGACCTGGTAGCCAGATATGCCGGTCAATAGTGGTGCGGTTTTCTTCACTGCAGCCAGGCGCTGAAGTCCCAGTCGGCCAGAGCTCGTCGCAGCTCTGCCTTGCTGTGTAGATCAAATTTGCGCAGCACATTACGTACGTGCGTCTTGGCAGTTTCTGGGGTTATCATCAGCCTGGCGGCAATCTGGCGATTGGTAAAATTCAAGCGGGTCAGGGCCGCCACCTGTTGTTCGCGAGGAGAGAGAAAACGCCAATGAGCCACAAGCTCATCATCCACCTGGCGCTGTGCTAAAGCCGAGCTGAGTAACTCAAAAGCGACCTCGCCGGTACGGCGCTGTTCGCGCTCGGCGATGGTTTGCAGGGATTGAAGCAGGTCCTCATCCGCATGGAACGCCAGGCGTGACGAAGGGGCATAGCCCAGCGCGCGCAGGATGCGTTGCCAGATAGTCATAGGAGCAAACCTTTTCTCGTCAGGACAATCGACAAGTACATTATAATAGAACATTTGTTCAGTAGTCAAGGAATCCTACTCAGAAAAGAAAAGTCCCGCAGGCCGATGAACAACAGCCTGCGGGATTTGAGTGCTAGTGGACTTTTGTGAAACGCCGTTTGCCGACCTGCAGCACACCAGAGTGCGGAAAAGGTTGGTTAGGATCGTCAAGCACCTCCCCATCCAGGCGCACCCCATTCTGGTTGATCAAGCGTCGTCCCTCACTGCGTGATTTGACCATTCCACTGGCTTCCAGTACATCCAGCACACTCTGCCCGGGTTTTAGTGCGTACTCCGGCATATCTTCTGGCAGATCATGCCTTTGGAAGACGCGCACAAAATTCTTCTCGGCGCTCGTTGCAGCTTCTTGGTCATGGAAAATCTCGACGATCTCCCGCGCCAGTTTCATTTTTACATCCCGCGGGTGCAGATGTCCCTCCGTAAGCCCGGTTTCTAAGGCTTCGATCTCTTCTTCTGGCCAACGTGTCACGAGAGGGAAATAATTGCTCATCGCTTGATCTGGAATGCTCATCACCTTGCCATACATGTCATCCGGGGGAGCCAGGATAGGGATGTGGTTGCCGATCGACTTGCTCATCTTGACCTCGCCATCCGTACCAACAAGGATGGCCATGATGATCGCGATATTGGGTTTTTCGCCCAAGAAATTCATCACCTTGCGTGCCGCGGTGACAATATTAAAGAGCTGATCAGTTCCACCGATCTGCACATCTGCTCTCAAGGAATATGCATCATAACCCTGCATGATGGCGTAAAAAGTCTCATGCAAATAGATCGCGTCCCTATTTTCCCAGCGTTGTCTGAAATTATCCCGGGTGAGATATTGTTGAATCGTGAAATTCGATGCCAGATTGATCAAATCAGCAAAAGTCAGCTTGGAGAGCCATTCGGCATTGTAGCGCACCTTGGTCTTTTCTGGATCAAGGATCTTAAATGCCTGCTGCGCATATGTGCGGGCATTGTGTTCCACTTCCTCCGGTGTTAGCTGGGGGCGCATTTTATCTTTATCTGAGGGATCGCCTATCAAGGAAGTGTAGGTTCCGATCAAGAAAGTCACTTCGTGACCCAATTCTTGAAACTGGCGCAATTTGCGCATGGTGATGGTATGACCGATATGAATATCCGTTGTGCGAGGATCGTAACCACAGTACACCCTAAGTGGACGGCCTTCTGCCTCTGTTTCAATTAATCGTTGGCGTAATTCATCAGCCATCGATTTCTTTAAATCTTCATCCCCATACTCAGTACCGCGCATCAGGTATGAAACTTGTTCTTCGATATTCATCTTCATCTTTCACCTCCTCAATATTTCACCTGGAAGACTTATTCCAGGAAATGTCATCCTGCCTTAAAGCCTCTCAGGCCTATATAAACAAAACGCGCCCTCTGCACAGAGGGCGCCTCATGCCCAGCGCAGAAATTTCATTCTCGTGAGTAATAATAACCTTCCTGCTCGCCTCCCACTTCGACTTGTTTGACATCACTCAATACTGCTCGGTCAAGAATTTGTTCTAATACTCGTTCGCCACCCACGAATCCCGTGCGGCCTACCACTTTTCCATTCGCCCTCACTTCACCAAGCGTGTGAAATCCAAAGTAAGACCGTTCGCTAAAAACCTGCACCTTTTTCCCCCACTGGGCTGGCAAGACTCTCACTTCCTGGATCTCCTGCCACTTTAATTGCACATGGCGTAAGCCGTTGCTAAAGAAGATGCTCTCAGAATCTAATTTCAAAACAGTGTGTCGGTCCATCCAGTTACCCAGGCTCATACCTGCTGCAATAAGGATTAGAGGTATGCCCAGGATCAGCAGCCAGAAAGATAATGATTGACCAAAAAATATTAATAGAATCCAGGTGCCATTTACCATTATTGCACTCCCCCAGGCGATCAATTCACTTCGTCTGGAAACTAACTCAGGGTTGTACACTTGTCGCTCCGCTTGCATATTCATTGGGTAGATTATAAAGGATTTTAGACTGATCTATGCAAGAAGGCGTAAATCCGCTTCATTAATCTAGAATCCGATCCTATTTATTTGGTGGAAGACCCGTGCTATAATTCGCAAAGTTAAGGTGTGATTATGTTGGAACCAGTTCTGGTATTAAACACGAATTTTGAGCCGCTAAACATCTGCAACACACGGCGTGCCATCGGTTTGATGATGACCAGTAAAGCTTCAATCATCCTCAATGGGCGCGGATTTATTCATACCGTGACGCAGAAATACCCGCGTCCATCGATTATTCGCCTTGAAAGGATGATCAAAAGACCTCGCATAAGAGTCAAATTAAGTAAACGGGAGATCTTGCGGCGCGATAATTACATCTGTCAATATTGTGGGAAGAATGTTGCCCGGCTGACGATCGACCACATAATTCCACGCAGCCAGGGGGGTGAGCATAAATGGAGCAATTTGGTAGCAGCCTGTCCAGCCTGCAATCATCGCAAGGGAGGTCGTACGCTTAAACAAGCTCATTTGCACCTCTTACGAAAACCATCCGAACCACCTTCCTCAGCAGTTTATATCTTTGCCAGGCATTTAACCCAAAACAAGGATTGGACCCCTTTCATTGAAGGCTGGTAATTAACAGCTTCTTGTTATTGGCAGTTAGATCTACCTAGGATTCCCCCAAATTTAGAACTCGAACTCCATAAAATCTTCGGCCAATCTTACCGGTCCATTAAATTCCTGTGAGGCTTTGGCAATAATATCATTGTCTTTGAATTTTCCACTCGGATAATGGATAAGGTAAAGGCTGTCAGCGCCTGCGCCTTCTGCAATCTTTCCTGCCTGAGTTGCATCTGTGTGCCCCACTGAAGCTCCTGCTGATTCATGGACTAAGATATCGGCACTATTCGCTAATTGAACCACTTGAGGACAAGGTTCAGTATCGCATGAATATGCAAACACTTTCCCTGATTCGGGAAATTCAATGCGCAGACCAATATTAGGAATGATATGTTTCACAGGAGATGAGAAAATTCGCCATTGATCATTCTCTTGGACCAAGGACATATCCTTCTCCTCTAATCTATGCATCTTTACAGGGAAGAACCGCGGCCAAGTATCCCAACCATAGAGATCCATCATCGTCCCAATCCTATCCAAGGTGTAATCCAAACCATAAATTCGTAATTCCTTTTTACGACCTAACAACCACAAATCCATTAAAAGCAAAGGGACTCCAGATACATGATCGGGATGGAAGTGAGTCAAGATTATGTCGGTCACATCTTCTACATCCAAACCAGCTTTATGTAACCTGACTATAGGGTTGTTGACACAATCGATCAGAGCTAATCTATCGTCTCCAACCAAAGCCATGTGGCTGTTTTCATGATTTTCCTCGGGGATTGCATTGGATGAACCTAAAATAATCACTTTTACCATGTAATTTCCTTTGATCTCACTCCTTGCAATAATTTTATAATCCGCCAAATATCCACATAGCCACTCTTGGTGTCACCAAGACTTCTAAAATTGCTGCTCCGAGCAAGAGTGGTAGCACCAGACCTACCATCACTTTTGCCCAATCTACCATCCCCCCCAGAAACGCTTCTCCAATTGTCTGCCCAGGTGAAGGTGATGCTAGTGTAGCTCCAAGACGCAAGATCGCTGCACCAGCCAATATGAGCGCCGGAATTTCCAATATACCATGAGGTACCACAAACGCGAGCAGGAATAATACCGGAGACAGACCCGCGCTGGCAATTGTCGCCGTAAAGAACCCAATCAATAGGATTGGCACGACCATCACGATCATCGCCAGCACTCCAAAAGATAACAATCCTGCGATAGTCGCCAGGAATATGGTCCGCAGATTGTTCAGCCAAACCACTGGAATACTGCTGTCGTCAAAAAAACGTATATTCTGAATACCCTCGATCGTCCCACCTTTGATCGAATCGATGCTGATAAAATCTGACGGTATAACGAATTGATCTGCCAGGCTGGCTCCCAGAACGAGCCCTCCGATCAAGACTACCATTACCAAGATAGCGGGCAGTCGCATCTTCACAAACGTTTCCCGCAGTTCCCGCCGATACCAATCCAATGGTGAATTCGCCTCCCCTCGAAAATCCTTCCAAAAGGATGAAGCCCCCCCTCGCAGGTCGAAGGAATCAAATTCTCTGCTGACCAGTTCTTCACGATTGAAATGGGCGATTCCTATCCTGACTAGCAAAATGGCAATGATGACTTCGCCGACCAAGGTCCAGAGCAGTACAGCATCATTAGCCCAAACGATTACCGCACTCTCAGCCTGGAGCAAGACAGCCATCGGTAGGATAATAAAAACTGCTAACAAATTTGCTGCTCGCATCGAAGTGGTTTGCGATGATACAACGACCGCGCCGCTCACCATTAATAAACAGTTCGTTGTGGCTAAGGCAAATATCTGCACCAACAAACCCCCAGGTGGAAACCAAACACCTTGAAAATAAACCCAGATCAAATACAAAGCCATGCCGAGATAGCTCGCCATTAAGGAGGGTATTAATGCTGCCAACAGCTTGCCGAAAAATAATTGGGAATCGCTCAATGGGCTGCTTAGCAAGGGCTCGATGCTGCGTCGTTCTTTTTCACCCACAAAACTTTCGAGTGCCAAAACCAGTGCCACGGTAACTGGGAAGAAACCTACGACCATCAGCAGGAATGGGAACACCTGAGCGGCTTCAATCTGGGCTCCATAACGATCCGCGAAGGCGAGAAATCGGCTGGAGCCATAATTCATCAAAAGAGGCAGCATGACCACCAATAGCAATATAGGACCCATTATCCGCCAATCACGGAATTGGTCCCGTACCTCTCGGCGTGTAACAATAAAAGCGGGTCGCAATTTATCCAACATACGATGGCTCTAGTTGGATTACCCCTGGTTCGTTCATCACCTGCAGATATATCTGCTCCAGGCTGCGTGGAACTTCTTCCAAACTTACCACCTTCAATCCCTGGCCTAATAAATACTGTAAGACCAATGGATTATCATCTTCCGGATGGGAGGAGCGATAGCGCAGCCAATCCTCACCACGCGCGCTGATCTGCAGATCATTCGGCAGCTTCAGTTGATCGCAACTTTGGGAAAAGCCAAACCGAACTTCATACACTACTGGTCCGAGCAACCTTTGCTTCAACTCTTCTGTAGTTCCTTCGGCAATGATTGATCCATAACGTATAATGGCGATCTTATCTGCCAGTTTCTCAGCTTCGGACAGGTTGTGCGTGCAGAGGATAATTGCTCGATCAGATGAGCGTAAGGCCTGTATAGCATCTCGGACCAAACGCGCACTTTCCGGGTCCATCGCGGATGTCGGTTCATCTAATAATAGAACTGGGGGTTCATGCAGTAATGTACGTGCCAATGCCAGTTTCTGCTGCATACCTCTCGAAAAATTTCCCACTCTGCGTTTTTTAAACGGGCCTAATCCAAATTCTTCCAACATATGGTCGGCGCGTTTTCGACGAGTCGGTAGATCGATGCCATATAGCTGGCCAAAAAAATCAAGATACTCATCAGCCGGCATTCGTGAATACAATCCATGGTGTTCGGTTAAAACACCAACCGCTGCGCGCACCTGGTCTGCCTCTTCAACCACATCAAATCCTGCCACACGTGCCCTACCGCGTGTGGGTCGCAAGATTGAGGTAAGCATGCGTACTGTAGTGGTTTTACCGGAACCGTTTGGCCCTAAAAGGGCCAAAACCTCACCCGCCCTGACATTCAGGTTTATTCCATCAACCGCAATGAATTCCTCAAATTCTTTGCTGAGGTCTTCAGTGACTATCATGATTTATTATCTAAAACCGTTTTTCTATTTTTCGACCCCAACCGACTTAACATCCGAT
>SDBV01000704.1_pt1 | contig 48469 bp, 40 predicted proteins | sample 2277081 | NCBI WGS metagenome assembly SDBV01 (sample SAMN10402039, study PRJNA504765) | marine sediment metagenome | isolation source: marine sediment core GS10_PC15, 223 cmbsf | place: Arctic Ocean: Southern Knipovich Ridge | collected 2010
CTATGATATATCCGGCGTTTATATTTATGATGGGCATTGTAGCGGCAGTGTTTCTTACGACCTTTGTGATACCGAAAATGGTTGTTCAAATTGAAAAGACCGGCCAGGAACTGCCTCTTGTCACCAGGATACTAATGAATATCAGTTACGTTTTGATACACTGGTGGTTTGCTGTTCTGGCAATAATTATTCTTATTATCTGGGCACTGAAGCGTTTTCTCGCTACTGAACGCGGGGCGTATCTTAGAGATAAATTTCTGTTATCTCTGCCTCTGTTCGGGCCATTGATCAAACAACGAGTGGTTTCCCGGTTCGCATCCACGCTGTCAACTCTGCTTGGCGCGGGGCTGAGTATGGCAGATTCACTGCGCGTAGTTGCGGAAGTTACGGGAAATTCCATTATGAACCTGGCCGTAAGGCAGGCAAGGGACAGGATTCTTTCCGGAGCTGATATTGCGACACCACTTCGCGACAGCGGCGTTATCGACCCTGCGATAGCACACATGGTTGCGGTAGGAGAAAAAAGCGGCGAACTCGAAACGATGCTGAAGAATATAAGTGAAAATCTGGAATCATCAACTGATATTGTAATTGAGCGATTAAGTGCGGCACTGGAGCCGGTTATAATAATTTTTATGGCGATATTTGTCGGCATAATCGCGTACGCAACGCTTTTGCCGATACTTAGATTTTCGTCAGGACAATTTTAAGAAATAATGGAGGTAGCTATGCGAAGAAACAGGAAAAGAAAAGGTTTCACTATTGCAGAACTAATGGCGGTTATTATCATCATTGGTCTTTTGGCGGCAATGGTGGTTAGTAATTTTATTGGTCAAACCGACAAGGCCCGCATTACAACAACAAAGGTCAGCTTGAAAAAGCTTCACGCTCAGGTTAATCAGTTCAAGCTCGATACCGCCCAATATCCCAGCGAAGAAGAAGGCCTTAACTCGCTTATTGAAGAACCCTCGGATGTAACCGGCTATCAGCCTGGCGGATATCTGGAAACCACGGAGGTTCCCAACGACGCGTGGAATAATGAATTCATTTATCAGCGGTATCCTGAAAGCGGCAAGCCGTTTGTGATCATCAGCTATGGTGCTGATGGTGAGCCTGGCGGTGAAGATTATGAGGCCGACCTGTACAGCACCGATGCATACTGAAACGAAGCAATGCGAAAGAGGCATGGATGCCTGGCGACAGAAACGACAAATGAAAAAACGGGCGTTCGTACTGACTGAAATAATTGTCGTGATAGCCATAATTTCAATGTTCGCTGTTTTGGCGATGGTAAACATTCCGGGACTGATCAATACATATTCTTTCAAATCAGAGGTGTCTGATATTATCTCTACGCTTAGGATGGCGATAACCAGCGCCGCTGAAAATGACAAAAAGTACGAGGTGATATTCGATATCACTGAACAGATCTATACCTTGAGAGAAATCACCTCGCCGGATTTGTCTGAGATCTTTGCCGAAGACATTATCCAAACCAGCAGGCTAAGTAACAAGTGCACGATCTATTATGTGCAGTTCGATGATTTTGAAAGCACTCTGGCAGAAGACTCTGACGAGCTCAAAGCGGTCTTTCGTGCGGGCAGAACCGGCTGGGAGTATGGCGGAAAGATAGTGCTGCTCGATTCTGAGCAGCAGACGTATTCTATAATAGTAAACAGGCTGTCAAGAACTGTAGAAATGCAAAAAGGTGAAGTTGAGTTATTAATACCGAAGCATGAAGATGAGTTACCATTTTAAAAAACAAGAACTTTTGAGCAAAAAAAGCAAGGCCGCATTTACCTTAGTGGAAATTATTGCGGCCGTGACAATACTTTCGCTTATCAGCGTTTCGGTTATTACCGTCATAAATAACTGTATCGAAGGTGCTATTAACAGCGAAATAAGATTGGAAGCCTTTGAGTTAGCACGGGAAAATATGGAAAAACTGCTCGCATCGCCTAGTGTTTCGGAGACGGTTGAATTCGGCACCTCCGACAATAACCCGGATATAACGTGGGAAACTGCGGTTGAAACTTTTTATGAGCCGTATACAGCTCGGATGTGGGTAAAGGCTATCTGCTCGACAAGTTATTTTGATTACGACGGCCAGGAGCAAAGCGTAGAACTTGTTCACTGGATCACGGATATTTCGAAAAAGCAGCTTTTGCAGATATTAAAACAAGAAGAAGAAGAAAGATTAGCTGAACTCGAAGCTGCCGAGGCGGCGGGAACTGAACAAGAGCAGCTAGCCGAACAACTTGATGAAACATTGCAGGAAATTGCTAATGAGCAGTTGATAGAACCGGATGAGACAGTGACACCGCCGCCGGAAACAGAGCGTAATGAGATAATTCCAGGTTATACAGAACGAGAACTTGAAGGAATGCCTTTCGAAGAAATATGGCGGATTGTTTGGGAGAGTAAGCGGTAATTTTGAGTCTGATAACATAATGAATGTGAGCAGTAAAACAAAATTCAAGATGCGTTCGGCATTTTCGCTTGTCGAAGTGGTCGTTGCGATCACTGTTGCAGCGATGGTGATGATAGCTGGAATGGGGATTTACAATAGTATGAACAATGCGGCAGTGAAAGTCACAGGCAGAATTGAAGACCGGACTTTGCCCGGCGAAATTCTACAACGTATTGCCGAGGATATTGACAGGTTGGCAACTGCTGGTGCTGATACGACGATTACCATTAAGAATAAACTTGATAATGGTTTTCAAAATGCCCAGTTGGTAATTTTGACAAAGATATACAACAGGCAAAAGCAGCCTGAGACATTTGAAAAAGTGGTCTGGCAGACAGGCTACGACCCGGAAATAAATCGTCTGACTTTATATCGCTCTCACAGCGGTATGGCGATGGAAGATAAGATGCTGGAAAAGAAAAAAACAAAATTTGCCAGAGAGCTTTTTATCCCACTTTGTACGGGTATTACTTTTTTCAGAATAGAGGTTCTTAATGGCGAGATTTTGCAGGGTGCATGGGAAAACCAGAATCTTCCTCCTGCTGTTGTTGCTACTATCAGTTTTGCTGAGCCTGTCAGGGGTGCTTTTGGCGGCCTTGAAGTAGCTGAAGAAGAAAAAATCAAAAGAACTATCGCCGTGGACAGGACAAGAAAAATTGTTTTCAAAATAGAAAGGAAAGATGAACAGCAACCATAGAAAATCTGTCTGCTCAAAAAGATCTTTGCCTCGTTCTGATCGCCACGGCGTGGTGCTCGTTCTTACGTTGATGGTGCTTGTTGTGCTTGCCGGTATTGGATACAGTTTGAGTATGCGGCTGGCTGCTCAGCGAAACCGAGACCAGTACATAATAGATTATCAAAAGGCCCGCTATGGATGTGATTCGGCGCTGAAATATGCATTTGCAATGATGGAAACAACCGAGCCCAATCTTATAGAGCGCCCAAATGAGCCGGATTTTTCTGATTTGTTTGCGCTTGACAATGAGCAATACATAGAGCTTCTGACTGAATGGGCGCCGATTCTGGCAAGCTATCTAATAGAGCAGGACGCTTACACTATCAATAATACCTACGATACGAATAATATTGCTGATATTAATAAGCCAGGCTCGGCAATGCAGCAGGCCCAGGGCGATCAGATTGATCCTAATGATCCGAATACGCTGTTCGTAAGAGGCCCGTATGGAGTTATCTGGCCCAATATAATCGAGCCTATTGAACTTTCGATTGGCCAGGCCCGGATAAAAATTCAAATCGAAGATGAGAATGCCAAGCTGCCTATTCTCTGGGCAACGAACAAACAGGAGTTTTTAGAACGTGAGTCCGCCGCATCGATCGAGACCTTCTGCGAATGGATGGAGATGGACCCCGATCAAATAGCCTCTCTGCAATCTCAGCTTGGCGAAGTTGGTGAGATAAAAAACTATGCGATCAAAATCGAAGATGAAAACGCCGAGCAAAAGAAAGCCTCGGCGACAGAAGCTAAAAAAACAAAGAAAAAAATATCAGCTAAAACTGCCCGGGAGTTGAGGCTTGAGCGTTTGCGACAAGCCAGGGAACGCCGAGGGAGGAAAAGGCGAAAAAAGAAGTCAAGGCCCGCTGCCGCTCACACAACTGATTTTGCAAGACTTCTTCACAGCGGCATTGTCGATGTGGAACCGCTTGCCAGGCCGGTGATATTAAGCGAAAAGAGGAGTGAGTCGGCGATAAAGTATATAGGGCTATGGGGTTCAAGTAAGATCAATGTAAATACTGCTCCGCGGCATGTGCTGGAGGCGGCGTTTACCTTTAGTGGAGATGCTGCTGAAATAGCAGATGAAATAATTGAGCGAAGAAGAATAAAGCCATTTGACGATATTGAAAAAATGAAGAATGATATTCGGCAATATTCCAACTCGATTGAAAAAGTGCAGTCGCTTTTAATAACAAAGAGTAGTTTTTTTACTATTAAAATCACCGCTGTCAGCGGCCAGGCAAAAGCAAAAGCTGTAGCGGGTATACTGAAAGATAAAACCAAAATAACAAAAATCGGCGTGTTCTATGATTGAACGTGTGCCAGTTTAGGAGCTTGACAAAGTGGAACAACGAAACTACCTGGGAATATATACATCGCAAAGCGGCTCGACCGCGGTAATCCTTCGGGCGAAGGGGTCAGGGTTTTCTGTTCTGGGCTGCTTTAGCCTAAAGCGGCAAACGGAAGATGAAGGGGCGAATTATTCTTCGGCAAGCGCTATCGCCGGCGAGTGCGCAAAAAGGGATATTGCTTTTTCGGAGATTGTGGTTGCTTTGGATTGTGCACAAATTACTCAGCACAATCTGAACGTTGGATTTACCGACCCTAAACAAATCGCACAAACGATAAGGTTTGACGCCGAAGAAGCTCTTGCTACCGATACCAGCGATCTGGCGATAGCATTTAATATAACAAAAACAGACGCTTCTGGAAGTTCGGTTACGGTGTTTGCTTCCGAGAAAAAGCTGCTCGCTGATTCGATCGCCGAACTGCAGGCAAACAATATGGACCCAGTGACAATTGAGCCTGATTCGATCTGCCTTGCCAGATATCTTCAGCAAACTGTTGCGACAGGCGAAAAATCAAATGCGCTTTTTGCAATTATTTCAGCACGAACCTGCTATCTGATCACATTTTCCCGCGGTACAGGCAAAGCTAACGTGCGGACTTTCTTTGTGGGTTCATCCCAGAACATAACAGAGGTTCTGGCAAGACAGATAAGACTGACAACTGCATCTATGTCCGAAAGCGAACCGCCAAATCTTGTTATGGTGACAGATACTACCGGAAAAGTAGATTGCGATTCAATGAGGGAAAAACTCGGTTTTGAAATTCAATCGTTTGATTTGGCCGAGGCCGCCAATATTGAACCAGACCAGCAGTCTGAATACGATTCTGTGGTAGATTTTGCGATCGCATGCGGCGCGAGCTTTGGGCAACTATCCAAAGGTACTTTCGTGAACTTTCGTTCTGATTTCATGCCCTACCAGGGCAGGAAACTGCTGATACAAAAAACGCTCAAGATTTTGAGTATTTCTGTTACAGCGTTGATGATTATTGTCGGATTATATTTTCAGCTTCAGGTATTTAAGACCAACAGATACGTATCCAGGCTGCACAAGAAGGTGCAGAAGCAGTACGCCGCGGTTATGTTCGATAAAAAAATCCCTTCGGAAGGTGCTGTTAGTAAACTCGGTAGAGAGGTAACAAAAATCCAGAAGATAAAGTCAGGACTTTTAAGTGCGGCAGGAGAAGAATCGGTTTCTGCAAAACTGACTTTTGTATTGGAGGCTTTTAATAAAGCGCCTAAGAATATCAATCTGAAGATTGATACGATAACAATTAGCGCAAAAACAATTACTATCGTTGGCAACACTAATGCAAGGCCAAGCACTTTAAAATTATTCGATTCGGTGAAAAAGCACCCTAAGTTGAAAATGTCACAATCCACATATGAATTAAAATCAGGAAGGGATAAATTCCGGATAACCGTTCTGCCGGAATGACCGAAGGAGCCAGTATGAAAGATCTTATTAAGAATCCGATGTTCTATTATCTGCTCGTGCCAGTGGTTGTTACTTTTTGGCCTATACTCTTATCGGCAGTCCATCTTCCGGCTGCAAGTAAGAACTGGCAAAAGCAATCAGGCCAATATGAAAAAATACAAAAACATATAGAAAAGATCCTTACGCTTGATCCGGAAAGGCTCGAATATGCCAAGGCAAAGAAAGCCGGCAGCGAGTTCGATTACGCCAACGCGGTGGAACAGGTCGCCAGAATATGTGCGATTTCGGCATCCAATTATAAGCTCAGTTCCGGCGTACTTATAAAAACTCGAGCAGGACAAAAGACCCAGGACGCCAATGTTATCTTAAATAATGTGAATATAGAAAAATTCGCCAAATTCCTTTCAATCATACAGCTTCGCTGGCCCAGCCTGCAGTGTATCCAGGTGAAACTGACAAAACTCAAAGGTGCTCCGGATATCTGGAAAGCCGACATCAGATTAAAATATTACTACTAAAGAGGCTCGGATATCGAAAAATTTCGATTGAATACACCTTTTTACGCATCAAAAAATAAAAAATTTAACCATCACTACATATTGTGTATTACCCAGCCAACCTAAATGCACAATGCCTGTTGGTGTAGATGGGACGTAGCAGTTAAAATGGGTATGCGAAAAACACATTTTTTAATACTAATATCGCCCTTTTGGTCCAAAAAGCATGTAACTTTATTATCGCCAAGGGGTTAATGAAAATTAAACTTTTTTAAAGTTTCGCAATCCCTCAAGTCGATATGAGTATTGTAAGGCTTATTAAAGGCCCTGCAAAGGAGTGAAGGGCATACAACATATTGTGGTTATCGGTCATTTGCGATGGCTGCGGGGTCGGGTTAGAGAAACGGAATTTCATTTCCCGCCAAGTTATGAAGGCTAGTAGTATTATGTCTAAATCGAATTTAAATAGCGAGGAAAGTTTGGACAGAAAAGACTTGAACCAGGATAGTATGTTTGAAGGGTTAGATGAGAAAAGCGATCTGCTCGCCGAAGACTTACTGGAGAATATCAATTCAACTCCAATTGGTCAATTACTCAAAACGATTGCATCGTTACCGGAAGTTCGTCAGGAAAAGATCCTGAACGTTCGTCATCAACTCAGCCAGGGAAAGTATGACCTTAATGAGCGTCTTGATACGGCTCTTGATAAGATCCTGGAAGAACTCATTGTTTGATATGATTTCCGCGCGCAAAAACGGCCCCGCCACTGGGGGCCTTAGTTAACACATCACTAACACTTCGCTAAATCGCATTTTTCAAAACTTAAAGATCAAGCTAATTCTTCAGGAATGGAATCCTCTTCGGGCTCATCCAAATCTATAGGTTTATAACCAGGCTGTTTCGATTTCTCAAACTCTTCCTCAAAAGCTGCGGTAATTTGTTCCTGAATCTTTTGTCTGCACTCAGCGTTGATCGGGTGCGCGATATCAGCGTGGAGTTTCATCCTTCCCTTCATGTCTTTTTTGGCACGATTTTCGGGGAGCGCTGCGCCGCAATTATTACAGTACCTCGCTCTAAGATGATTCTTGCCCCCACACCTGTCGCAATGATCGCTCATCTTCCTTGAAGGCATGGCAATAAAATAGCCACTGGTACCTTCGATCACTTTGATGTCCCTAACGACATAATCATTGTCGATGGTCATCGAACAAAAGGCTTTTAGCCTATCATCCTTGTTGCTTACAAGCTTTACTCTGACTTCGGTGATTTCCATTTTTCTGCCTCGCGTTAAAGTTTACCAGCTGTTGTTGTTAACCAACATACTTTCGCAGCCGAACTTATTTTTGAGCATCGACTGATATTTTCCAGCTTCTATTAAACTTTCCTTTTGAATAATAAAGTACAAAGCCGACCCACTTCCGCTCAGGCATAATGGGCCCAATCCCAGTAACTCTATTTTTCTTTTCAAATCACCCAGCCGTTCATACAACTGAAAACAAGCTTTCTCTAACATATTTGCGCACAATAATGATAGTAAATCAATCCTCTTTTTTTCAATAAATTGATTTATTTTAGCGTTAAGATTATCAAAAAGTTTGTTTTCGTGCTCGTATTTTTCATAAACCACTTTAGTAGAGACACTTACGTCGGGCAATATAAGCAGAGCAGAAAAATCGAATTTTGTTTGGATATTTTCAATTTTTTCTCCCCTTCCCGTGCAATATGCAATTGGCCCATCGATAAAAAAGGGAACATCGCTACCAAGCTCAGCAGCCATTTCGAGAAGCTGCGGGCGTCTCATGCCCAAATTCAGAAATCTATTAAGTCCTTTAAGTGCCGCGGCTGCATCGCTGCTCGCACTTCCAAGGCCGGTCCCTGCGGGGATATTCTTGTGCAACGTCACCTTGACAGATGGTTGAATGGCTGAGTGTTTTGAAAGTAATTCACAGGCCTTGTAGACCAGATTGTCCTGCCCTTCCGGCGCCCACCGAGGCCCTTTGCATACAAGTTCAATTCCTTTTTCCGAGCTATTTTCAAATAAGAGTTCGTCGTACCAATCCACTTTAGCCATCATAGTTTTTATTTCATGATAGCCGTCAGGCCGTTTGCCCGCGATTAATAAACTAAGGTTAATTTTCGCAGGCGCTCTTACTAAAAGACCGTTGTCAATATTTTCAAATTCTTCTTTGCTGACCAATTTATCTTCCATTTTAAAATCTTTGCAAACCGCCAAAGCAATACATATATCTAAAACGGCACTATTGACATTATAGTCAACAATCCTTATTTTAACAGGAAAATTGAAAGCAGGAGTCAACATGACAGAAGCCAAAACCCAAAGTCCAAATACCGAAGCAATCGCGTGGTGGCACTGGCACCGGCATCTTTACAACTGGGTAATCCATTTTGCTGATACGAAACATGGCTCAACCGCCCTGTTCTGCCTTAGCTTTGCCGAATCCAGTTTTTTCCCGGTTCCACCGGACGTACTACTTGCTCCTTTAACACTCGGTGCACCGAAAAAATGGTTCAGGTTTGCACTGTCATGCTCTATCGCCTCGGTCCTTGGCGGAGTTTTCGGGTACTGCATTGGGATGTTCTTCTGGTCTATGATAGGTCAATGGGTCTTTGCACATTTGGCAAGCATAGGATTTACGCCGGAAAATTTTGAAAAATTTCAAACCTATTACGACAAATATGATTTCTGGATAGTCTTCATCTGCGGCTTTACACCCCTGCCATACAAGGTTTGCACTATCTCGGCAGGAGTAGCCAGAATATTTTTCCCAGGCTTTCTTATTGCATCTGCTCTCAGCAGGTCTGCCAGATTCTTCATGGTCGCCGGTCTCTTTGGCTGGAAAGGCGAACAAATGAGACCCTTCATCGAAAAATATTTCAACTGGCTCTCCCTGGTGTTCGTCGCACTCTTGGTTGCCGGCTTCGCAGCGTTAAAATTGTTGCATTAAAGTTTCAAACAAGGCCTATTGTGAATGATGAACAAAAACACATCCTGCTGAAAGCAGCTAAGGACACAATAGCCGATGTGGTAAAGGGCAAAACACCATCCAAGCCATCTTCGGATGATCCCGAACTTAATGCTTGCTGCGGCTGTTTTGTAACTATCAAAAACCACGGCCAACTGAGAGGCTGTATCGGCCAGTTCACTTCCGAAGAACCACTTATCGAATTAATTGGCGATATGGCAATAGCCTCATCCACACGTGATCCGAGATTCACAGCAGAACCTGTAACAACCGGAGAACTTGGCCAACTCGATATCGAAATCTCGGTGCTCTCGCCATTAAAGCGTACCGATGACCCGCTTAGCCTTCGACTCGGCACAGATGGAATCTATATCAATAAAGCCTATGCATCGGGCTGTTTTCTGCCTCAGGTTGCAACCGAATCCGGCTGGAGCAAAGAGGAATTCCTTTCATACTGCTGTTCTCACAAGGCCGGGTTGTCTGCTGATGCATGGAAAGATGCTGATACGGAGGTTTATCTGTTCACCGCTGAGGTCTTTGGCGCACCATTCAATGCGATTTAAAATCAAAGGCCGTGTAACCCATTAGCTTGGCAGAATGATTCAATCGTGTATAATAAGACCATGAACAAAATTCTTTTACTTATTATGATGTCTATGGTGATTTTTGTCGCAGGCTGCGAAAAAATCAGCACTATCGCCGCCACCAAAAACGAGCCCGCATCTCTTTCAGGCTCCCAGGGACTGATTCATTATCTCAAGGATTTACCTGCGGTAAAATCGGTTCAGCACTGGGAAAACAAATATGGCGATGGCCTGCTTGTGGTCACTGAACATTACAAAGTATATACAACGCTTATGGATCCTCTGATGCTTTGGCTGGTGCCGGGATTTGTTGAATCGGCTTATCAGGGTTATCAAAAACAGTTGCCAATCCCAATTGAAACAAAAACCAAATTTGATATTTATCTTTTTGCCGACCGGTCGCAGTGGGAAGATTTCACCAGGACTTTCGCAGTACCTAACGCAGAGCTTTATCTTAAAATCAGAAAGGGAGCATACTATTTGAACGGAGCCTGTGTGGCGTACAATATCGGCAGAACCATCACATTTTCTGCTATTGGCCATGAAGGCTGGCATCAGTTCAACAGCAGACACTTTGCGTATCGGCTGCCAAGCTGGCTCGACGAAGGCATTGCAACCCATTTCGAGCAAACTCGATCGGAGAACGGCTGGTTCTACTTCGAACCGTGGAAAAATCTGGCAAGACTCGGAGCTTTAAGAAAAGCACTTTTAGAAAACAGAATGATACCGCTGGAAAAACTTATTACCCTCAACCCCGGCGAGGTGGTGGGAGACGCCGACCAGAGTACTTTGATGAATCTTTATGCGCAGTCATACGCATTGGTAAGATTTCTTAGAGAAGAAGAGTATGGCAGACGGCTTGCGAAGTTTCACAATATGCTCACAGGTGCCCTTGACGGTACCTGGCCCTTAGAAGGTGTTGAGAAGATAATCGCTTCGGACAGAAACATCCCGCTGACCACAGGCTGGAACAAATTCGTCGCCACCAAGTTATTCAAGTACTACATAAACGAAGATTTTAAAACTCTTAATGAAGAATATCTCGCGTTTTGCAGGAAAATCGTCTATCGAGTTCGTTTGAAGTAACGCTATGGCCGATTCAATCAAAACACACTTCATACTTGCCTCAGCTTCTGCCCGAAGAAAAGATCTGCTCGAAAGAGCAGGCTATAAATTTGACGTGGTTGTCTCAGGCGTTGATGAATCGGCGTATCCAGATGATATCGATCCGAAAGAATACGCAAAAATTCTGGCGATGGCAAAAGCAAAAAATGTTGGTCAAAAATTTCCTGACAGATTGGTATTAGGCGCAGATACCATCGCTGATTTCAATGGCAATATCATTGGAAAAGCCGATGACGCTAAACACGCAGAAGAAATTATCCAAAAACTTTTCAGCATGGCCCATAAGATAATTACAGCTGTGGCATTGGTGAAAATAGACGCAGGGCTTGAACTTGTCGAAACCGATACGACGGTTGTTTATCCAAGGCAAATGAGCGCAGAGCAAATCGATTCATATATAAAAAGCGGTGTATGGAAAGGCAAGGCCGGCGCATACGGCATCCAGGAAACCGGAGACGAATTTATAGAAAAAATTGACGGTTCATTTACAAACGTGATGGGCCTGCCAATGGAACTGACAGAAAAACTGCTTAAAAAACACATTCGATAACCAACAGAACTCTTGAGAAGACAAGATTTTGCAGTTCAATTTCTCAAAAACATGCTACCCGGCAACTGCTTGATAAGGCCCTTCAGGCGAAGAGATATCAACGATGCGTTAATATGCCCCGGTGACAGTTGCGTCTCAGCAATAATCTGTTCTATGTGGGCCGGCTCGCTGCTGAGACAGTTATGAATCGTCTTTTCATTCTCACTTAAATTCAACTCGCTCGCTGAAAATAATGGTGATTCAATTTTCTTAGCAGCAGCATCCGCTGAGATACTGACATGGTCTTTTAAGTTCTCACCGATCACACCCATCGCTTCCATCACATCCTCAACCGAATCGATGAGCCTTGCGCCCTGTTTGATAAGCCGATGGGCGCCTATGCTCAAAGGCGAGTCAATCTTTCCCGGCACAGCCAAAACCTCTCTATCATTTTCCAGTGCGCTTCTGGCGGTTATTAACGCCCCGCTTCTGCTGGACGCCTCGATCACAATAACTCCAAGCGACAGGCCCGCAATCACCCGATTTCTGGCTGGAAAATTCTCCGCCAGCGGTTCATACCTCAGCGGAAGTTCGCTAATACACGCTCCGGATTCGGCGATCATTTCAAACAGCTTTTCGTTTTCCGGAGGAAATATATTTGCCAGCCCACAGCCCTGGACAGCAATCGTTCTGCCGCGACTACTCAAAGCGCCCCGATGCGCCGCTGAATCTATTCCCCTGGCCATACCCGATACTATAGTCACCCCTGCCGAAGCTAAGAGATGTCCAAATTTCGATGCCTGCTCCTGGCCATATAAACTGCACCGCCGGGAGCCTACTATTGAAATCGCCAGATTATCCTGGCGCAAAAGTGAGCCCTTAACATAAAGCACCGGCGGCGGATCGTAAATTCGCTTCAAAAGCGGCGGATATCGTTCATCGTCTAAATGAACCAGCCAAACCCCCAGACTCTCTGCTAATTCCAATTCAGCTTTCGCATCGAAGCTGCCTCGGCTTGCAGTAATTTTCTCAGCAGTTTTGGGGCCAATACCTTCGAGGCGACTAAGCTGACTATGCGATGCGGCTAAAATATCTTCTACTGAGCCGAAATACTTCAAAAGCCTGGCAAATGTGACAGGGCCTACATTTTCGGCCCTTATGAGCTTTAACCACTGTTCAATATCTGGCGAATTCTGCTGAATTTTGCACATATTATAAACAATCCACTAATATTAATTAGGTTAAAGTTAATCTCGAATGGCTTTAGAGTCAATACAAACGTGCTTTTTAAATACCTAAAGCCTCTAAAAAAAACTCACATCTTGAAATGTTTTTAGTTTTTCTATAAGTTAATCTACTGCCAGGCAGATGTTTTACTTATTGCTCAGGACTTGATTTAAAATTACTTTTTCCAATCCTCTATTACTCTAAGTTCTTTTTTTAACTGATGTTATAGCAACAGAAAAAACCATTTAGAAGCTATCCATGGGCCCTGCAACCCATAATTTATTGACCTGAAGAATGAGCTTTGCTACAATATCAACCTATGGCGCTTTCAACAAAAAAGAAACAAAAAAAGGGAAGTCCCCCTCCCGTCGCAAAAGTTAAGCAGAAAAAGGCATTGAGAACCTATAAACATGCTTTGAAATATTTGCTTGATAAGACCGACTACGAGAGACAGCGGAAGTTGCGCTACAACGTCACCACCTTCAACCTTGAACGGATGGAAAAGCTGCTGTCTTTGGTAGGCAATCCCCACAAAAAACTAAAGACTGCTCACATAGCAGGAACAAAGGGCAAAGGCTCAACCGCTACTATGCTTGCCAGAATGATGGAGGCCAATGGTTACACTGTTGGGCTTTATACATCACCGCATGTAGTCAGTATGCATGAGCGAATCACTATCAACTCTGAGATGATAAGCGAATCTGAAATGCTAAAGCTGATGAACCGCGTTCATGGGCCGATAGAAAAAATGAGCAAAACCGATGCCCCCACTTTCTTTGAGATCATGACAACAATCGCATTTATGCATTTTATTGAAAAGAAAACCGATATCGCCGTTATTGAAACCGGTCTGGGTGGAAGACTTGACAGCACCAATGTGTTAGAGCCCAAGGTCGTTGGTATCACCAGTATCAGTATTGACCACCAGCATCAGCTTGGTGATACGATTGATAGTATTGCAAAAGAAAAAGCCGGTATTTTCAAAAAAGGAATACCTGCTGTAACTGTTCAACAGCACCCGGATGCTATGAAAGTCTTGCGCAAACATGCCAGCCATGTAAAAACTCCCTTGAGTATAACAGGCCACGATATCGATTTTTCATGTCGATTTGAATCGTCTCGAGAGCACGGACCGCATAACAGAATATGTGTTACTACCCAAACGAGCAAATTCGAACACCTGCGGGTGCCGCTGCCTGGAGAACATCAAGCGATTAACTGCGGGCTGGCTCTGGCAATGCTGGATAAATTAAAGGGATGCGGATATGAAATTGACGATGAAAAAGTCGTTACCGGACTCCATGGCATTTCGTTGGCAGGACGAATGGAGGTTATCTGCGAAGATCCGAGAATTATGATCGATGCTGCTCACAACGCCGCCAGCATTAAGGCATTGATACAGGCCATCGGCCAACATATACCGTATGACTCCATGGTTGTGATATTCGGCTGCAGCAACGACAAGGACGTTCCTGGGATGCTGAGGGAATTGCAATATGGAGCGGACAAAGTAATATTTACACGAAGCAATTCACCCAGAGCCATATATCCGGAGGACCTGGCAGATATCTATACCGAAATTTGCGGAAAGATGTATCAAACCGCAATGACTTTGCCAGAAGCCGTTAAAATAGCAAGAAGCGCGGTTGCAAGAGAAGACCTTATTTGCATAACCGGCAGCTTTTACCTTGTTGGACAAGCTAAAACATGGTTTGAAACCAACTAAATCACCGTTCTAACTATTTTGCATTCAATAAGTTAAATTGTTACAATCATTTTGCGCAGATTCAAACCCAAAATTGTTCTCAAAAATGATGATTTCCCCTTTAAACTTTTACCATGTTTGCGTAGCGGTATATTCCAGAGTTACGGTTGAATCCGGAACAATTTTAATCTCAAACCTGGCGGTGTTGGCATCATGCTTTTTGTATTTGTGACTGGCTTTATCTATCTGCCAATTAACCCTGCCAGCGAATTTTTCATCGACATAAACCACAACAGCCTGATTCTTTCTGTTGGAAAGTTCTATCTTGTGGCTCTCGGTTCGCACTCTTCTGCCGGACGTAGTATCTGTCAGCGTATATTTTGGCACTATATCAAAAGCATTGCCTATACTTGCAGACACCTTTTTATTTTTAGCTGTGTGGTCTATCCTGTCAACGCCTATAAATTCTGCCGTTTCATCAGCAGCATCTTTTTTATAAAGCCGAAACTGCCCCGCAGGCAGCGGAATACCGAGGTTATTCTTATCAGTATTTTCAAATTCAATTTTCACCTGCACCTTATCCCTGTTTTTTTGCCTGTCATAAATAAACACTTTTTTAACAGCTATATCGCCAGCTGGTTCAATTAGTTGAATCTGCTTGGACTGCATATTGGCAATCGTGCTCTTTCTGCCAAGTTTGTAAAGATGGTATTCTGCAAAAGGCTTTTCGACAAAACCAGCGTCTGGTGCTGCCCCAACCTCGGCCGCATACATTCTGCCGCCACGAATGCGATGTTGTTCTGGAACCTTTCCAACGTCGCCGGCAATTAGTTTAATCTCAGCGTCCTTGTAATCGGCACCGCTTTTATTATCGATTGTAACCCACCCCTGCAAATCCGCCTTGGTTCCGTCTTCATTTAATATAACCGAATAATTTGCACTCCAGCCTATCTGACGCGAATGATACGCAAGCCGACAAAGCTGCTTGCCCGCCTCTTTCACATCACAAAGCAATACAAGAGTAGGTTTGGCGGTTAGCTCGCGCGGCAAAGACTCAAGCGAAATGTTTTCTACAGCAGTCCTGTTTATTATCTCGATGCCGCCGGGGCCAGTGCGCAAGATTAGATTTTCATCTACAGAAGCCATAAGAACCCCCGCTATCCGTCGACCAGCGTCTGAGCCGCTTCCCTTTACCGATACGGTAATATTCTCACCAATATAATGCCTCAGCAAGCTGGGAGTATTTATAATATCGTATTGGTAATTCTGCTCCAGCACCAAGACATTATTCGCCCCGGAAATACATTCAAAGCTTACCGTAGTCGGATCAATAGCAGAAGCGATGTCGTCAAATTTGATGGTATTAAGCCCTTGTTCAAAAGCAACCTCGCGATGCTGTCTTACCACCGCAAAGTTATTGCCATAAATCGTCAGCTCTGTCTTTTGCTCAGACTCACAAGCCGACTGTGCAAACACAATCGAACAAAGCAGAATGCTAATAAAAAAGACTTGTTTGAATATAGATTCCATTTTTACCCCTCCTCTATATTATAGCCTGTTTAGGCGCAATGGGTATGCACATATTCAAAGAATTTTTCTCTGAGCAGTTTGGTTGTTGGCCCTGGTTTGCCATCACCTATGATCCTGCCATCCATCTGGACAACTCCAATAACCTCAGCCGCGGTGCCGGTAAGGAAAAGCTCGTCACTGATATACAGATCAACTCTCGTCAGGTTTTTCTCGACAACTTCAAGGCCTTCCTGTTTTGCAAGCTTGACAACAACCTTCTGAGTAATCCCAGGCAGAGAACCAGCCTGGTTGGGCGGAGTATAAATAATCCCATCTCTTACAACAAAAACATTATCGCCGGTAGCTTCTGCAACATAGCCCTGGTGATTATACATAATCGCCTCCGGCACGCCGCTGTCAATTGCCTCGATCTTGGCAATAATATTATTTAGATAATTCAGGCTTTTGATCTGCGGAGGCACCGACAGCGGATGGTTCCGCAAAGTTGCGGCGCTAATAACCTTCATTCCCGTTTCGTAAAGCTCTTCGGGATAAAGCTGAATGCTGCTGGCAATGATAATTATTCTCCCTTCCTTGCAGAGAAATGGATTCAGTCCAAGAGTACCTACTCCCCTGGTAATGACAAGACGGATATAGCCATCCACGATCTTATTAGCCTCGACGGTCTGTTCTGTAGCCTTTGCTAATTCTTCCCTATCCATTGGAATTTCAAGCCTGAGAGTTTTTGCAGACCCATACAGCCTGGCAAGATGCGCTTCCAACTCAAATAGTTTGCCGTTATAAACGCGAATACCTTCGAAAACACCATCGCCGTAAAGCAGACCATGATCGAAGACGGATATCTTCGCTTCCGATTCATCAACAAGCTTGTCGCCCAGCCATATCTTCAGTGCCATTAAAAATCTCCATAACTTTTTTTTCAATACCTGATTTTTACTTTAACTATCTTCCATGATCTTGCCGTCAGCCAATCTCACAACCCTGTGAGCTTTTGACGCGATTTTCTCATCATGCGTTACCATTACAATCGTCTGGCCGGCCTGATTAAGTTCTTTCAATGTCTTTAAGATATCACTTCCAGTTGCAGAGTCAAGATTTCCCGTAGGCTCATCGGCCAAAAGCAATTCCGGCTGATTCATAAGAGCCCTTGCGATCGCCACTCTCTGCCGTTCTCCGCCGCTTAACTGATAAGGTTTATGGCCCAACCTTTCGCCAAGCCCGAGCGTAGCCAAAATCTGGTTAGCTCGCTTTTTAGCCGACCATCTGATCTTAAGCCATCCCAACATACTGCAACCCGCCATCGCAGGCAGCGCCGTATTTTCCAATACTGTTAATTCGTCCAACAAATGGTAAAACTGAAATACAAACCCTACTTTTTTGTTTCTAAATTTGTTCAACTCTCTCGAACTCAGCTTCGCAATATCATTGTCCTGGAAAACGACCTGCCCTTTATCGGGCTTATCCAAAGCTCCAAGAATATGCAAAAGCGTGCTTTTGCCGCTTCCACTTGCTCCGACAATAGCAACGAATTCACCGGTATCCACATATATCTCAACGCCTTTTAAAACCTCAAGAACGGTAGCGCCCATGGTATAGGATTTAACGATCCCTTCTGCTTTTAATATACAGTTGTTTTCGTTCATTATTTACTCTGAATCAAACTCGTTACATTTTATAACGCATCGACCTGCAGCGTTTCGATAGGCTCTCGCCTTGCCGCCTGAAAACTCGGAACAAACGCACCTGCCAACGATGCAGCCACTGCCGAAACAATAATAACCGAAAGAACTTTCCAGTCTATCGTGTTCGGAATATCACCGATAGCATAAATAGTCCTGTCCCACAATTGAAATTTAAAATTCTCAAATAGCCAGTCTTCTATTTTGTTTATTTTCGTCAAAAAGACCCAGCCGCCAACAGCACCAAAAACAGCACCGATGGCCCCTATCACAGCGGCAAAGCTAAGAAATAACCCCATCACATCTGCCGTTGATGCGCCGACGCTTTTCATTATGCCAATGTCTTTAGTTTTATGGCCAACGATCATATAAAAAATCACGCAAACAATAAATACCGTTATAAAACCGACCAATATAAAAACCACCGTCATCATCAACTGCTCTCGCTCCATCGGTGCTATGACTTCCCGTTTGTATTCTTTCCAGGTTTGAACGGTAACATTTTCCAAAAGATTCGCATGTTTTCGGCCGGCACAGCTTTGAACAAACTCCTTCCACAGCGCTCCGACTTTGTCGCGGGCCTGCTCGAGTTTAACTCCGGGCGCAAATTTGATATAAATAGCGCTTATCCTCGAATCGGCACCCGCCATTCCGCAAAGCCTCTGCGCCTCCTCTAACGCCAGATAAATCGTCGATCCGTCTACCTTCGCCAGTTTGCTGTGCGAATCGTCGCTGAAATAAAAAGTCTTGGTATTTACCAACCCGGCGCCAGCTTTAGCAAGACCGCCTTTAGCCGTCAGAGGCAAACAGCTTGCGGCAACTGAAAGTTTCGATGGCTCGATCGTGTGAATATAATCGCCATGTGCATCTCTCTGGCTCATCATTTCAATGCCCGCGACGAAACCTGCCAAATTAGGATCGTAGCCCGGACTAAACACCTCTGCACAATCACTTTTGTGATAGAAAAGCGTGTCTGAAAAACCTGTAACCTGACAATGCCTGGAAGGATCGAATCCCATCATCTGGACAGAAACGTTCTTTTCTGTGCCGCCTGGCGTGAGCAAAGCAAAGCTTTTTACAACCGGCGAAGTCGCCTCTATGAAATCTTCCTTTTCAAGTCGGTCTGCAAATTCTTCATAATAGCTAAAGCCTACCAGCGACTCAGTACCAACTACGCAGTCGCCCACAAACCTGTGATTTTTTTCCTTGAAATCAACCACCAGTCCGCCAAGTACCGTCATCACCACAACAACGGTAAAAACACAAAGCGCTACCGCTATGGTCGCCACCCATGTGATGCGAGTGTTGAAAATATAACGTATTGGCAAAATAATTTTATACATTTATGCTTTCTTAGAGCCTATTCGTATCGCAGAATTTTTATCGGCACGAGCCTTGCCGCAGCTATCGCCGGAATCAATGAGCCCAACATACACGCTACAATTGCCGCAGCACTAACCCACAACACGGATTCAATATTAATCTGATTGGGAATCGTACTGAATATATACACACTGCTCTGCCAAAGCTTCAGGCCGAACGCCGCGCGTATGAATTCTTCTATCGGATTGATATTTTTTATGATTATATATCCGCACCCAGCCCCAACAGCAGAACCGGCAACACCGACGATCAAACCGAACCAGACAAAAAGTTGTGCCACGGACAAACTGCTCAGGCCGCAACTTTTTATTATCGCGATATCCTTGCGCCTCGTAATCACTATCATGTAGAATATGCAGAATATAAGCAGCACCGCCGCAGCACAAAGCACTCCGAATATCAGCATTAGTACACCCATCTGCTTGCGAAGCTCAACAACATATTGACCTTGCATCTGGGCAGCGGTCTGAATTTCAGTACTCGATATAGCATATTGACCCCAGTTTAACCGCTCGACGGCAAAGCTCGACCAAATCTCTCGAATCACCGCAATAGCGGATTTGACATCAACGCCCACTGCCAACCTTACTCTTACCATATCAGCCTGGTCGGTCTGAATATCCTGCGGATAGAGCATCTTCTGCAACTTATCTATTGGCAAATAAACCAACTGCTTATCCAGATCATATATCCCACTGTGAACGATATCGGAAATAATTAGTCTTCTGGTTTTTCTTTTAAATTTCCCCCGTCCTGTCGGAGCCGACAAAGTTCCCGTATCTTGTTGCTCGATAACCGCTCCGGTTGTAAGAATAGCTTGCTTGCCGATAAATTCCTTCGCATGGTCAAAATCATATTCATCCGTTTTTGGCCCAGGCTGGATTACTACACCTATCCCTACAAAACCTGCGAGCGTCTCTTCTTGCTGCTCAAGCCCAAAACATGGATGCTCACCGCTCGTTCTTTGCTTAAGCAGTGTCTGCTTGAGAGTGGTAACCTGCCCCTCTTTGGCAGCATCGATACCCCATATACTGACCGTACGGACATTGCCCTTTCCGAGATGCAAAAGCCCCCTGCTGAACAACACACCGCTGGCAGCTTCGATTGCAGGATTTGTTTCCAATCGGCCTATCAACTGCTTTCGACCGGCAAAACGAACCGGCGGCGTAATAACTATATCGCCAATAGTATCCGAGGCGCTATTCTGGATTGCATCGATAAAAGCGGTAAACAAACTTGCAACAACAATAAGAAGTGCACACGAAAGTGCGACGGCGGCAATGCCGAAAAAAACGATCTTTTTCTTTCGCAGATATTTAAAGCATAAGAAAAACTTCAGCATTGCTCCGGACCAATTTAAATATTAGGTTTTAACAGCGGAAACAGCACCACGTCACGGATACTCGTTACACCGGTAAGAATCATAACCAGCCTGTCGATGCCGATACCCAACCCGCCGGCTGGCGGCATACCATATTTTAATGCCGTTATGAAATCTTCATCCATAACTGCTTCGGTTTCTTCTCTGCCGCGAAGCTGTGTGCGAAAATTTTCATACTGAACCGCAGGGTCGTTCAGCTCGGTATAAGCATTGGCAAGTTCCATCCTGGCAATATAAAGTTCGAACCGCTCAGCAAATCTTGGATCCTTGCTGCTGGGTTTTGTCAGCGGACAAAGCTGAACTGGATAATCGATTACAAACGTAGGATCAACAAGCCTCTCTTCGACAGTAGCCTCGAACACTTCATTAATCACTACCGCATCATCCATACCAGCTTCATTTATACCAAGCTTTTTAGCCTTTTCGCGAACAGCAGCAATATCATCAATATCACAGCCGGCAAATTCCTTGAGAAGGTCAGCATACTTGGCGCGACGCCAGGGAGTTTTATAGTTAACCTTCATGTCCCCGAATTCAACCTCAGAGCCTCCGCAATGCTCTTTGACAAGCGTGCAGATTAATTCTTCCGTCAAATCCATCATCACATTGTAATCGGCATAAGCCTGATACGCTTCCAGCATAGTAAACTCGGGATTATGTTTTGTACTCAAGCCTTCGTTGCGGAAGTTCCTGTTTATCTCAAAAACTTTTTCCATCCCGCCGACCAGCAGCCTTTTCAAAAATAACTCAGGGGCGATACGCAAAAACAAATCCAGATCCAGACTGTTATGATGCGTGATAAAAGGCTTCGCCGCAGCGCCCCCTGCTATGGTCTGCATCATCGGGGTTTCAACTTCAAAAAAACCCTTTTTCTTCATGAATTCACGAATTTCAGCCATCAACGCGACACGGGTTTTGAACCGCTGCATAACTTCCGGGTTGGCCCAGAGATCGACGTATCTTTGCCTGTAACGCAAATCCACATCAGCAAGTCCGTGAAATTTCTCAGGCGGAGGCAGCAACGCCTTGGCAAGAATTTTAACCTCTTCAACCCAGATCGTAATTTCGCCCGTCCTGGTCTTGCCAAGCCCGCCCTCTACGCCGATTATATCGCCCAGATCCAGAAGTTTTAACAACTCCCAATCATCCGAAACAAGCTTCTTACTCAGCCCGATCTGAATAATCCCTGCCGAATCACGAAGGGTAATAAAGATCAGCTTGCCGATATCACGCAGAAGCACAATTCGGCCTGCACATCTGGCCCTTTGCTCCTGGTTATCTTCCTCGTATCTTGCCACAACAGCCGCAGTCGATTCAACATCATCGAATCTGCCGCCATAAGGATCAACACCAAGCTCCTTCATCTTTTGAAGCTTTTGCTGTCTTTGCTGCTCGAATTTATTTACGTCTTTCTGTTGAGTCGAATCCAACCTTCTCTCCTGCCTGAGATTAATTGCTCGCCAACGCTGTTAATCGGCTTTCAATAAGCTTGCATTTCAACACCATAACTCCCACCGAAAGCTGCGGGTCAGCTTGCAGTGTTTCGGTTAAGGAATATCTTTTCACAGGCTCTGCCTTATCGTTGTGGTCAGCTTTGACCAGCACCTCATTAGCCCTTTGAATATCTACCATCTTTTTAAGCTCATCGCCCCTCATTTCGATTTCCACGTCCGGTGCTATTCCCCAATCCTCGCGTTCCAGCTTTTCCATTTTGTATCGGCTTTCGACCCGCTGCCCCGACGGCAGATAGTAATAAGCCATCGTATATTTAAGCTGAGAACCACCGCCTGTATACCTGATTATCGTCTGAACACTGCCTTTGCCATAAGTTCTTTCGCCGACAAGAACCGCTCGATTATGTGCTTTATCCTGCAAAGCACCCGCCACTATCTCCGAAGCACTTGCAGAATAATTATTCATCAAAACAACTATCGGATAATCAGGATGCGTGCCTGCCTTGTGAGCCTGTTTCCAATTGGGCAATCCAAAGCGAGGCTTAGTGCTCACAATAAGACCTTTAGCCACAAACTTGTCAACTATCTCAGATGCACTTGTCAGATATCCGCCGGAATTAAAACGAAAATCCAGAATCAGCCCATTTAAGCCCTGCCTCTCGAGCTTTTTGAGAATCTTTTCCATATCCGATGATGTTGATTCCGCAAAACCTGTGATTCGAACATAGCCGATCTTATTATCTTCATCAACCATATGCAGCCAATCCCCCTGCTCGGTTCGCTGCCATCCGCGAATGGTAGAAACTATGATTTTTGCCCTGGTAATAATAATAACTTCAGTTTCGTCACTGCCTTCATGTTTTACCGTAAGGATCACTTTCGTCCCAGTCGGGCCGGTGATTTTTCGAACCGCACAGAGAATATCCATATCTTCTGTGCTTTCACCATTAACTGCTTCGATAATATCACCGGCATCAAGACCGGAAGAATACGCCGGCGTATCCAGCAAAAGACTATCAACTTTCAACTGTCCGCCTTCCTTGGTTATCTGTATACCGATGCCGGTAAATTCCTGCGTCATACTTTTTTCAAAACCCTTCACATGCCAAGGCCATACAATATTCGTATGAGGATCCAGACTGTTAAGAGCCGCTCTTGAAAACTGGGAGATAATAATTTCTTCCGGAAGAGCCAGAGTCGTTTTATTAAGAGTTAAGACTTTCTCGAAAATAAATATGAGTCTATCCTCTGTTATACCCGTCGGAGAACTTTTAGCATCTCTGAGGATCGACCTAAGCCCTGCCTGCCAGGAGGAAAGCTCCTCGGGCCCCGCACCTAAATTCGGATCATCAATATCATCTGAATTGCCTGCCACTCTACCCAGCAACTCGCATTGCTCGATGGCTTTCTCGACCATTTCGCCATAATCAATCAGATTTACGTAATTAAAATCCAACGCCCTAAGGGCCCGCAAAAACATAAACTTTTTTATGCCTTCCTGACGCTGACTGCGGGTATTGCAGGATGTATCCTTAAACGAAGCTTTTATGATCTCCATTTTGCGAAGTTTATCGGCATAGTCAGAAAAATCCTTGTTATCCTTGTAGAGTTTGCTTAGCCAAAAATAGCAATTGTTGTAAGATTCAAACCACTTACCTTTCGCTTCATACTCAGCAGCTTTTTCAACAGCATCTTCAACTATCTCTTTAACAAACACATCCTCCAAAAGCTCTGTCTTTTGCTGCTCATCAGCAAAATCATAAACCTTTAGAATAACCAAAAACACCCCTGCAAAATCATTGACATCGTTAACTTCTGCTATTTCGCGTTGCTTTTCCAGCTCGGCAAGACGCTTTTGATATTCATCTTCTTTTGCCAACTGCCGTTCCTGGCTCAGCTGTTCATAACCGGAAACAATTTCGCTCAGCGGACTAAAGCTGCCTGTTTTCGCAGCATCACTCTGACCAATCAGTTCACCAGCTCCAGTAAATTCGCCTTTGTAGATTAGTTCACAGACCGATTTAACAACGTCAGTATCTACAGATTCAGTCGTTGCGATTTCAACAACGCTGGACTCGACTTTCTCAGCCGCTGGAACTTCGATAATTTCAGCACTTGGCGCTTCAACTGCTGGAATCTCAACAGACCGTTGGCGAGTCTGCACCTGACAGCCAGCAAGCCCGAAAAAAAGCACTGCCGGCAAACTTAGACAAATCAAATACCTAAACATCTTATATTCCATATCTCACACAAAATTAATTTTTCACATACATTCAGATGCTTTACCAGAACACCCAAGAAGTTGCAGCTTGTGTTTTACCATATCCTTTATAGCATCTCTGCCCGGACCAAGATATTTTCTCGGGTCAAACTCAGCAGGCTTTTCAGCAAAGACCTGCCTGATTTTCGCTGTCAGTGCCATTCGCAGATCCGTATCGATGTTGATCTTGCAAACTGCCATCTTTGCCGCCTTGGCGATAGCCTCTTCGGGCACACCCATAGCATCGGGCATATTTCCGCCATACTTATTTATAAGGTCCTTGAACTCTTTCAGCACACTGCTCGAACCGTGCATCACAAGCGGAAAACCAGGAAGCTTTTCACTGATCTTCTCAATAACGTCAAAAGCAAGTGTTGGGGCGGTTTTGAATTTAAATGCGCCATGACTTGTCCCGCATGCCACAGCCAGTGAATCACAGCCGCTTTTTTCCACAAATTCGATAGCCTGCTCAGGGTCGGTAAGATGCTTAGCTATATCATCATGACTTACTCCCACAACATCTTCCTCGATCCCGCCCAATTGGCCAAGCTCGGCTTCCACAACCACGCCTTGGGCATGTGCATAGTCGACGACTTTTTTAGTAATAGCAATGTTCTCTTCGAATGGATGATGTGAAGCGTCTACCATAACCGATGTAAAGCCGTCATCAACACACTGTTTGCATGTTTCAAACGTATCGCCATGATCCAGATGCATCGCTATCGGAATATCGGGATTCTCCGCCACAGCAACGTCGATGATACTCCTTAGATAGCTCATGCTGGCGTATGACCTCGCGCCTCTGGAAATCTGCAGGATCAACGGAGCCTTTTCTTCCGCGATTGCATTTACAATACCTTGTGTAATTTCCATATTGTTAACATTAAACGCACCTACTGCATAGCCGTTTTCATAAGCCATTTTGAACATCTTTTTTGTGTCAACCAAAGACATAACAACCTCCTGATATTACTCTGTGTTTTTAATACCACTGTAACAAATATCCATTTGACTTACGAATCAAAGGGTAAAACTGTTTTTTATTTTTGTCTGCAAGCCGCTATTTAGCCAAGATAGCCTGCTCACAAAAACAAAACTTTCCGGGGTCACTTCAGTAATTCTGTCCCGCATCAGGCTATCAGTAACCCGCTGAGCCTGTCAGCCCCATATATCTTCTTGAGCCGATCGCCAGTTCCTTAACTCCTTCAGGCCAGATGCTGAAAACTATCGCCTGGCGGTCGAGTGACCTGTCGGCACTGAAAGTAAAGCCATAATAAATTCTATGATATCGTCTTATAAGCGTAACATCGCTTCGCATATTCACACCATAATCAAAATCAAACTGCTGAGCGAAAGTAACAGTGTACCGCGGATTAATGGCATAGGTTGCCGAAAAAGTAAAAGCGTTCGAGCCTTTTTCGTCAAGAACATTAACCCGCCTTAAATATCTGCTTCCAATATAATAACTAAGGTTCGGCCATCTCAACCTGGTAAAGCCAATATTAAACTGCTGCACAACACCGCTTTGTATATCGGCATTGAGATCACTCAAGACAGCGGTGGTATCGCTGAGCCGCCAGATAAAATCGCCGTTGAGCATGTTACGCCTTGGCCCAAATTTTTCGAACCTCGTAAGGCCCGAACCAAGCGAAGCAAAGTCGCCATTGAATATAGCTGGAGCCGAAAACACACTCAAGGGCACAAAAGGCTTATTCCAGACAAACTTGTCCGGCCCGGCTGTATGGTCTTCAGAATCTTTTACCCACGTTGCATCCAAATTAAGGCGAATCCAGTCAATAGTTCTTTCTTTGCCTTCGCTGCCGCGCTTGGTCTGCCAGATCTGAGACAAGCCAAGATTTATTGTATCCTTCTGTTTCACCGATGAATCGCTTTGGCCGTAAAGCACTGCGACAACCTCCGGCCTTATTATATGGCGAATCTGATTCAGATCCCAAAGTCGGGATTTTACAGCAGGATGAACTTTCCAGTAGCGCTTCGCCAAACGCACGCCAATCTCACCAATCCATACCTTGTCTTCGCCGAAGGAACCGGTACCGGACCCGTCGACCAGGCTCCTGGAAAAACCGCTGCGGTCGTCATAACCGAAACTGCCTGCAACGAATGGTACTATCTTGGTGGTATTAACCTGAATTGGCATATCGATTTCAGTTCTGGTGGAGATGAATGTGAAATCCTTTTTCGACATCGGGATCGGGTGGTCGTCTCCGATACGCTGGCGAAATCGCCCCGCCTTCGAATCGCTATACAAGGTGAATTTATCATCAAAAAATGATTGACCTGTCCAATGAAATTCAAGGCTCGGCAGTTCTTCTATCTGCTCCTGAAAATTATTGATCCGCCATTTGCCCAAAAACGCCAGCGCCCAGTTATCCCGGAGTTGTTTTAAATAGAAAATGGTTTCCTGTTCTTTGTCGTTGTTAAATTCGCCACGGTAATAACTCTCAAGAAAATGCTCGTCAGAAAGATAACTTGTTTCAAGTGTTAACTGCCAGTTGAAAGGCAAAAAATGTCTGTGCTGGAACTTCGCTCTGCCGCGAAGCTTGTCCTTGGGCTCAAGATTTTTTCTACCACTTAGTCTGCCAAGATCATCTTCACCGGTATCACTCATCAAATAAGTCTGTAGATTGCCGAAATAGTTTTCTCGTTCGTATTCTATCTCTACACCGACGCCGGCGCCTTTTTCCCCGTAGACATCTGCAAGAAGCAACGCCTCGGTTCCCTCAGGCTGTTCCAGACCGAGCAGTCGCGAGAGATACCAACGAGTTTCAACCGATGGACCGAAATCACTGTCATAGCTGAGGTGAATTTTCTTCAGCGGGATATCGGGTCTTTCAAGGTTCGAGCGAAAATAAGGCCTCGAAAAGAACGTTCTCTTGCCGATCTTAGCTTTTACATCGTACATCTCGGCGTCGTAACTGGCATCGGACAGCTTTCCTGCCTGCTCATCGATAGTGGTTCTGTCGGTAATAATTATTCTTTAAGCAGTCATCGATATCTGAGGCACATAGAATTCGCTCGTGGTAAGAACGGCGTTTTCTGCACTAAATTTGTTCTCAGCGATCTTCCTTATTTTATCCGCCCGCATGTAAATGGGAATATTTCTTCCGACATCGAAGCTCTTCAGCTCAGCGTTTATCGCCAAAGCATTTCGCGAGCGAAAATCGTAGTAAATTTCATCGGCTCTGACAGTGCGAAGCCCCTCAGCCATAACAATATTGCCTGTAAGATAAACCGCCTGAACCTGCTTGTCCGGCAATAAACTATTCTGTCCTGTTTTTTTGGATTGAGCCGAAAACTGGCTGCCTGCGTAAAAAATCACGGCACTGTCAGCCTGCAACTCCAGGAGATTGCCTGCCTCGTCAAGTTTTTGCCAGAGATAAAACCTCCCTATCACGGTAGCGGCATTCGTTCCATCCGGCATTTTCGTAGATTCTATCTTCGGCACCGTCTGGTCCAGACCGGCTATATTTACAGGATACTGAAAAGTCGGCTGTGCTTCTTCGGCCGGGGCTTCGACAACTTCAGGCTCCGGCTCCGGCTCGAATAGAAGCTTTTCGATTAAGCCTCGCTTTTTCGGTTTCCGGGCAACTTCTGGCTCAGCCTGTTTTTCCTCTTTAGGTTTAGGTTTGAAAAACTCACCAATGCCCCATGGCTTTTTCGCTACCTTTGGTTTTTCTGCCATAAGTTTTTCAGCCGGCTCAGGTACACGCGCCTGGGGTGCGATTTTGAATTCAGGTTTCTCCGCAACCAAAGGCTCTATCGCTTCGATCGCTTCTTTATAAATCGCAAGCTGGCGGGGATCGGCGATCTCTCTTTCCTGAGCGGTCGCAAACACTTCGCCGGTTACTGTAAATCGAACTACCAGCGACTGGCCGTTTTCGATGATTCTTTCTTTAAGCTCGGTTGTTTTTGCTGCTCGGCCTTTTTCGAACAATACATTTGTTTTTAGATAGACCTGTGCGTCGTAGTCGATGGTTTTTCTGCCGCCGTACTCGCTTGTTATAGCATTTAGGCGGACCACAGCCGAATCGCTGGAAAGATTATTCGCACCGATCGAAAGTGAAAAGTCGCCTTCAAAAACCAGCAGATGTTCACCCGGGCCGGTTTGATAGCTGGTAAGCTTCTCGGCGGCAAGGTGAAGGTCCTGGCCTGCAAAGATTTGGGCTTTGGATGAATCTATCGCGGCGCAGTTTCCAACCGCTAAAAAAAAGAACCAGACAGTGACGGCGAAAAGGATTTTTCGCATTGGCATATTTTCCTGTAAGTTCAACAAATGCCTTGAGCTACCGATTATTTGCAGCGATTATAACTTTTTGCAAAAGTAAATCCAGTAAAAAGCCTTTAACAATACTGATAACCGGATATTTGGTGATGATTTGGGCAAATTTAATGCTTGTTTGGTCATTTGGGCAGGTTTTGTTGGCAGGCAAGGCTTTTGTGATATAGAATAATCAGCTGTTAAATATGCTAATGCAATAAGTTATAGATTCTTAAAGGATGGAGATGGGTAAGCAATTTTCGAGTTATCAAAAAGAGGTCATAGGCAGGTATTACGATAACAAGGACACGATAATGCTGCAGAAGCTAAGTGAGCTGGTAACAGAGCTTTATTTGGCCGATACAGCGAAAAAAAGGGATCGGCTTTGGGACAGGGCGCACAAAGCTATGGTGAATTTGAAGGTTGCACCTACTATAATAAAGCACATTATGGCCAAAAAAAACGTGGAAATCCTTGCCAAAAACCTGCAAAAGTGGGGCACAAAATCGAAGAGGTAGTGATAGGACAGTTTGAAATTCAAAAATATAATCACGGATTTCACGGATTACACGGTTTTTTTTGAGTGATCTGGTCCGCCGATGGCGGATTGGGATTTTTGATTTTTTGATTTTTTTGGGTTTTTTGGGGGCTTTTGGAATTATTTTTTGGGGGCTTTGTTTGATCCCGGGCAGTTAGGGGGGTTTTGGTTGACACCAAACGCGCAAGTGTTAAGATGGGTAATGCAAAAAGCGTGCAAAAGTGTGTCAAAGCTGCGCACTTTTGCGCACTTTCTGGTACAAAATTGGTAAAAATGCGCGCCTTTTTGGTATTTTGAATTTTGAAACTTGCGCGTTTGATTCGAAAGGACAGGAGACAGAATAAAAAGGAAAAAATAGCCACAGAGGGCTTTGTTAAAATTCTAAATCCTAATCTCTAAATCCTAAATAATATCTAATTTTTAAATCACTCATCGTTGAGCAGGTCGATGATCTGTTGTGCGGCTGCGATGAGGGCATCGGCGTCGGCTTCTGGAATCTTTTTGCCACGCTGGGCATTGACGGCGTTGATGAAGGCCTCTAACAAGTTAATGGCAGAGGCGTCATTTTTTTCGTTGTCGTCTTCTAATTTTTCCAGAGCTGTATCCAACTTTGCAAGCAGACTGTTCTCAATTCCTGGATGAAGCTGCAGACTAAGGACACCCTCTGTCAAGTCGAGTAACAAATCAAGCGGTCCGAGAGATTCTTCATACCATAATCTCGAATAATCTACACCCTCATTAATAGTCCAGATGGGCGTGTTGAAATCCCAGCCGGCATCAGTAAAGGTTACTTCCGCCATCATCTCAGCAGTTGTTTTACCTGTACCACCATCGCTGCTGTTGCAGTCACTTGTCTCAATGTCCCAGAAAGAATCCGTAACTGTGCCGCCATAATCATTCCGACCTATAAGTCCGCCTACACTGCTCACTCCTGTACTTGTAACACTTCCTGTAGCATAGCAATTTGAAACTGTGCTGCTATTCGAGGGAAAATATCCAACCAGCCCGCCTACTTTATCCGTTCCTGTAGTTGCACCCGTTGAATAGCTATTAATTATCGTATCATAGTTTTGACCTACCAGGCCTCCTACACTTTCAGTTCCAGTAACATTTCCTCTAGAAAAACACTGCGAAACAACTGGGGTACCAGGAAACCCGTTATAACTAATACCACCGATTAATCCTCCAACGCCCCCATTTCCTGAAACATCACCTAAGGCATAACAATCTTCAACTGCACCGCTAGAAGTCCCTAAAAGCCCACCTGTAAGATCCCCTCCAAGAACATTTCCTGTGGCATAACAGTTGTACATTCGGCTTGTTGTGCTAGAAAAAGCTCCAACGAGTCCACCTACACGAATGTGATTAATTGCATTTACATCACCCGTTGCATAACAGTTCTCAATCAGGTTTTCATGGTCGACACCACCTATTAGCCCTCCACTATAATCACCCCCAGTAATGTCTCCGGTGGCGTAGCAATCAGAAACTTCACAATTTGCTACATAACCAATTAAGCCCCCTGTACTTCGATAAGCTCCCAAGACTTCCCCAGAAGCAGACGAACCTGAAACTACAGCGTTATCCGCGTAGCCAATTAGTCCTCCTATTTTACTCCTGCCTAAAACAATACAGTTCGCATCGCAGTTGGAAATTGTACCCGATATGCTATACCCGACTAATCCTCCAATTGCCTCATCACCTATAACAACCGTACCTACAGCACTGCAATTTTCAATTGTGCCACTGAAGTAATTAGAACCAATCAAGCCGCCACGGTACATATACGAATTATCGCCCTCTATCCTCCCGCCCCGTACATGACAGTTAGATATCGTCCCATTAGAAAGATGCCCCAGAAGGGAACCAATATGCCTATAACTAAGCGATATAATTATATTCGGGTCTAAGATTTCTAAGTTTTTCACTTCTGCATCAACGTGATCGATATAACCGAAGATGCCGACATAGTCCCTTGGTGCACTACAGGTAAAATTTGATATCGTATGACTATTGCCGTCAAAAACACCTGTAAATTTCGTTGTCTTATTACCGATGATATTAAATTGCGTTCCCGTATAGGCCCCCAGGTCGATATCAGCCATTAACTTGAAGTGTTCGCCCCAATCGCCTGAATTAGCCCCGACTTCCTGCATATGATTCGCATCATAGATCAGGTACGGGTCGTTAGGTTCACCTGTTCCCCCGCCATACGTTCCTGCAAATGCAGATACAGAGAAAGTTAATACAAATGCAAACAGAACAAACAGATTCCCTAGTGACAACTTATAATTACTCACGGATACACCTCCTTTAAGGGTTGGTAAATATTTTTAAGTTTTGTATGGGCATTATACCAAATTAGTTTTGTTTTGTCCAGATTTTGATGTTCGTCAGCCTATTATTAAGTGCCACCAAATCGCAAAAATGGGACGCTTTTTTTGCAGAAATTTCGAAGATTTTGCAAAAATAGTGGGAATAATACGGTTAAATGTGAAAATGCCATGGATTATGGTTTTTTTGCGGTTAGCCAGGTTGCGTCGAATTGTTCGGATTCGGCGATGGTGGCGCAGTTGGTGAAGCCTGCGTTTTCGATCACTGCGGTCAATTCTTTCCGTGAATAGGCTCCTACCATGATGTTGAAAAGTGCAGGGATGAGCGGGCCTGATCTGTCGTCGTTGAGGATGAATTCCTGGATGATGAGTAGGCCTTGCTGGGTCATTGAATCGAAGGCTTTTTGCAGTTTCATCTCGGCGCTGCTTTGCGGGCCATGCAGGACGTTGGACAGAAGGACTACGTCGTTATCGCTGCCGAAAGAATCGGTATCCCAGTTTCCGGCCTGGCAGGTGATGCGGTTTTGGATATCTTCTTTGACGATGATCTGGTTTGTGATCGCGATGGTTTCGGGCAGGTCGAAGATGGTCGCTTTTAGCTGGGGATATTTTCTGCAAAGTTCGATCGAATAAGTGCCCGGTCCGCCGCCTACATCGAAAAGTTTTTCGCGGCCGGTGAGGTCTATATTATCGAGCAGCAGCTGTGCCCTGCCGGTGCGGGCGATATTTTGCATGCCCATGATGAAATTATGGTGCTGGTCGGGGCAGGCTGGAGGCGGTGCGTTTTTTTGCCGGATCGTGTTTGGTAAATCACTCCAGAAATCCCAGACCGAAGCTGAGTGGGCGATTATGTCGCCCTGATAGAGCAGGCTTGTTCGGACGAGGTAGGTTTGTGCGAGCGGGGTATTGTGGTATCTGCCATCGCGACGCTGGATGAGGCCCATAGCCTGGCAGGCGATCAAAAGCTTTTCGGTTAAGGCTGGTTCGGCGGAGCATTTTTCGGCGAGCTCGGCGGTGGTGGCGGGTGCTTCTGCAAGCAGTGTGAAAATATCCAGGCCGTTTGCGACCTGAAGAGTTCGTGAAGCTCTGCAAGACCATGCGAGGTCGTTAATTGGTTTTATGTCCGGTTCCATTTTTTATCCGGGGATACTTTGTAGAAACGGGTTTGATCTTTTTTCATTTTGGATAGTAGTTTTCGGGCCATGGCCTGGCAGGCAGACGGTTTGGTCTGGCAGGGTGAGGAGTTTTTCTCTGATGCTTTCTATGAGTTGTTGAGAGTCTTTTTCCGGGTTGTTGCCGAAGTCGGTTCTGCCGACGGATTCTGCGAATAGGGTATCGCCTGTGAAGACGAGTTTGTCCGCTTTTGAGTAGAGGCATATTCCGCCTGGCGTGTGGCCTGGGGTATGCAGAACGTCGAGTTGGATATCGGCAAATTCGATTGGCCCTTCGGATTCGATGATCATGTCGGCGGGTTCGGAGGTGAACTTGGCGCCTGCCAAGGCGGATAGATTCTCTGCGGGATTTGTGAACATTCCGGCGTCGGCTTTGTGGACGCAGACTTTTATTTGCGGATAGTTTTGGCGCAGCGGCTTTACTCCTGAGATGTGGTCAGCGTGGCCGTGGGTGAAGATGACGGCGAGGGGATTTAGCTGGTTTTTTTGCAGGTGGTCTAAAAGCGGTTTTGGCTCAAGGCCGGTGTCTATGATGAGGCAGTCGGAGGCGTCTGCGGTCTTTGTTAAGATGTAGCAATTTGTTTCATAGCTTCCGAGTACCAGCCAGTCGATTTTCATGTTGTTTCTCCTTGAAAAGTTGAATCTATAAATCGAATTTATCACAAAAAAGCGGTATGGTCAACATTGATCGCGGGCGGCAGCTTTAGTTGCGTGGAAAAAGTTAAAATTATATCAGTAATTATTGTTTGGGTTTTGGTGTTTCTGTTATACTAAATAAAGGAGTAGTAAAGTGGGGTTTTTTAAAAGCTGATATTTTTTCAGGGATGCTGAAATGGGGCAGGTCAGCAGAGAAAGAAATGCGGCTAGTCTTTTCAAGCGATATGAGGGTAATCCGATACTGACGCCTGAGAACTGGCCTTATCCGGTGAACGCGGTATTTAACCCTGCTGCGGCGAGAATAAATGATGAGATCCTGCTTTTGGCTCGCGTGGAGGATATGCGTGGTTTTTCGCATCTGACTGTTGCCCGGAGTAAGGACGGTCTGAGCGGCTGGGTGATCGATGCGAAACCAACGATGGTGGCTGATACAAGTTCGAGCGAAGAAAAATGGGGCCTTGAAGACCCTCGTATTGTGTGGCTTGAGGACCAGAGGCAGTATGCGATCACTTATGTGTCTTTCAGTGAAGGCGGGCCGACAATTTCATTGGCGATAACGAGAAATTTCCGGACCTTTTCGCGTCTTGGCGGGATGCTTCCGCCTGAGGATAAGGATGCTTGTCTTTTTCCGCGGCGTTTTAACGGCAGGTTCGCGCTGGTACATCGGCCGATAGTCAGGGGCGAGGCGCATATATGGCTTAGCCTTTCGCCGGACCTGAAACACTGGGGCGACCACAGGATATTGCTTAAGACAAGGACTGCGTATTGGGACGGCCATCGTATAGGGCTTGCGTGTCAGCCGATAGAGTTGCCCGAAGGCTGGCTGCTTGTTTATCATGGTGTGCGAAGTACGACGGCCGGCGAGATCTATCGAATTGGGTTGGCGCTTCTGGATCTGGAGCGGCCGTGGCGGGTGTTAAGAAGAAGTGATGAGTGGGTGCTTGGGCCCAAGGCAGGATATGAACGGCTGGGCGATGTTGGGCACGTGGTGTTTGTGACCGGTGGAGTGGTAAATAAAAAGACAAATCAATTGTACCTTTATTATGGTGCGGCTGATGATAAAATCGCAGTGGCAATGGGGGACATGGATAAGGTGCGTGAATATATAATGTCGTGTCCAGAAGTGAAAAAATGAAATGATTTAGAACAGGTTAAAAGGATTCGAGGGCCTCTGCGAAAACAGAGGTCTTTTTTTTTGATGCGGGCGGGTTTCAAATCGAACCGAGGAGTATTTTAACTTGACTTGGGTGGGTTTGGTGCATTATCCTTTATGCCCCTGTTTAATCAAAATCAAAGTTTTGAGGTGGAAAAATGGATGAGCTGTTTGAAGATGCGATAGACTTTGCCAAAGGCCAGTTTGAAAAGGCTCTTGCCAGTCATGCGGACCTGACGGAATTTCTCAGGAGTAGTGACGAGAATGGAAAATGGAAAACGACGGACTCCAAGGCATGGACGAGCGGGTTTTTTCCGGGATGTCTGTGGTATCTTTATGAGTTGACCGGCGATGATCTCTGGAAAGAAAACGCTAAGAAATGGACCGAGCCTCTGGAAGAAGAAAAGAATAATACTACCATGCACGACGTTGGGTTTATGGTTTTTTACAGTTTCGGGCATGGATATTTTTTGACGGGCGATGAAAGGTATAAAGAGATATGTCTGCAGGCGGCGAAATCGCTTGCGAGTAGATTTTATGAAAAGGTCGGCTGTACGAGGTCGTGGTCGCATGGTGCGTGGACGTGTCCTGTGATCATAGATAATCTGATGAACCTGGAGTTGTTGTTCTGGGCTGCCAAGAACGGCGGCGAGAAAAAGCTTTATGATATCTCGGTGAGCCACCTGGATAAGACTTTGCAAAATCATGTTCGGGATGACTGGAGTACATATCATGTGGTCGATTATGACCCGGAGACGGGGGATGTTATCAAGCAGCAAACCCGTCAGGGTTATGCAGATGATTCGTGTTGGGCGAGGGGTCAGACTTGGGGGATTTACGGATTTTCGATAGCTTATCGTGAGACCGGCGATGAAAAGTATCTGGAGGCGTCTCAAAGAATAGCGGATTATTTTATCGAGCATCTGCCGGAAGATAATGTGCCTTACTGGGATTTTCAGGCACCGAATATTCCGAATGAGCCGAAGGATTGTTCGGCGGCGGCGATCGCGGTATGTGGGATGCTGGAATTAAGCTGTCTTTTGAAGGACGCTGATGCGAAGAAGAAATATTTCGATAAGGCTGAAGAGATACTGAAAAGCATTTGCAAGCCTCCGTATTTGGCTAAGGGGACCGATAGCGAGGCGGTGCTGCTGCATTCGACGGGCAACATGGCGAAAAATGAGGAGATAGATGCGTCGATCATTTATGCCGAGTATTTCTTCCTTCAGGCGCTAAATAAATATCGAAAAATGACAGAGGCTAAGGCTTAATTCGGTAAGGCTGGCGGATGAACAAACCAAAAACTGCATGGGATTTGGCTGGCTGTGTTCTGCTGATCGTATTTATTCTGCAGGCGGGGAGCGGCGCGGTTGAAACGACAAAACAAAAGGCGGGGTCGCCAACAAATTCTGCAGTGTTCGACGAAGCAATCGAGATCGCGAAAGTCAAACTTGCAAACACATTCAAAACTCAAAATGACCTGACGCAGTTTCCGAGAAATACCGACGAAAAAGGTAAATGGACAACAAGAGAATCGAGGAACTGGACGAGTGGATTTTTTCCGGGCTGTTTATGGTATATGTACGAACTGACCGGCGATGAGGCGTGGATGCAAAAGGCGAGGGTCTGGACTGACGCGATGGAGGCCGAAAAAAGTAATACGCAAACACATGATATCGGTTTTATGATGTTTTGCAGCTTCGGTAACGGCTACAGGCTGACAGGCGATGGGAAGTATAAGGAAGTTATACTTGAGTCGGCAAAGTCGCTTTCGACAAGATATAATCCGGCTGTCGGATGTACGCTATCGTGGAGCAGCAAGTGGGCGCAATCGCGGTGGAAGTTTGCTGTTATCGTTGACAATATGATGAACCTTGAGATATTGCTGTGGGCCGCCAGGAACGGCGGTGATAAAAAGTTGTACGAGATTTCGGCAAGCCATGCAGCCAAAACAATGCAAAACCATATCCGCGCAGATCACAGCACCTGGCACGTTGTGGATTACGATCCGAATACGGGCAAAGTCATAAAAAAACAAACGCTGCAGGGCTATTCGGATGATTCCTGCTGGGCAAGGGGCCAGGCGTGGGGTACTTATGGTTTTACAATGGCATATCGAGAAACTGGCGATGAGAGGTTTTTAAAAACCGCACAGCGGCTTGCGGATTATTTCATCGAGCATCTGCCGGAAGATAATGTGCCCTACTGGGATTTTCAGGCACCTGGTCCGAATGAGCCGAGGGATACTTCGGCGGGGGCGATCGCGGCTTCTGCGATGCTGGAATTGAGCGGACTTGTGAAAGATTCGCAGGCCAGGCAAAAATATTTCGAGGCCGCGGAAAAGATTCTCAAGTCTTTAAGTTCGCCGGCCTATCTGGACAGAGAAAACAAAACAGATGGTGTTCTTTTGCACGGCACGGGGGCTAAGCCTTTGGGAAGAGAGATAGATGTTTCGCTGATTTACGGCGATTATTATTTTCTCGAAGCTCTGGTTCGCTATAAGAAAATCACTAAACTTTGAACACTCCATTTATAACTTTTTTTTTACTGCGAGGGTGTAAATTTTTCTTCCCTGTTTTAGATATTTTCTTTCGAAGTTTGTTCCGACCCATTCTCCTGCGTCGGCTGATGCGGTCGGGAAGAAATCGATTTTTTCAAGTCGGCTGTTGTTACTTTTTATAACTTCAGTCATAACTTGATAATAGTCTGGGTGGTCGGTTGCCATGCGAATGGTTCCGGCAGGTGTGAGGCAACGAAGCATCTGGTCGAGATTTGCCTGGTTGACGAATCGTCGTTTGTGGTGTCGTTTTTTTTGCCAGGGATCGGGAAAATAAATATGGAAGCAATCGACTGATTTGTCTGGTAGAAAATCGGTTATAAAAACAGCGGCATCGGCGCGGATGATCCTGACGTTTTCAATGGCCCATCGGCCAATTCGGTCGACCGCATGACGATAATACTTGTTGGCCCATTCGATACCGAGAAAATTAGTTTCAGGCTGAGCCTTGGCCTGGTTTAAAAGAAAAGTACCCTTTCCAGAGCCGATTTCGATGTGAACACTATTTTTTCTTCCGAAAATCCTTTCAAAATCGCATCTACCCTCGATCTCTTCGGATTTTAAGGAAATATTCTGGTAGTCTTTAGGTATTCTTTTAGCCATATTTTAAGGGCGAAAACAGCGTTAACTTTGAAAATTTTTGTGATGAAAAACATTTTTATCAAACAATTTTTGGCAAAGATGTTATTTTTGTATTAAATCCCGCTAAAGTCAAGGCCGAAGCGACTCGATAAAAGATTTAAGTAAGCTTGCTTTTACTTGTAAGTGCGGTTATTTTAGAGTCCGATAGTAACTTCGGTCAGATGTTAAAAGGACACTAATGAAATGATAAGACCTCTGTTCTATTTTCGTCGCAGGCGAGTAGTTATCGACGTTGATACTCAGAAGGATTTTTTTGTAGCAGACGGCCATGCCTGCGTTAGAAATCATCGTCGCGTTCTTGCGAATATCCGCAGAGTTATGGCCTGGTCAAGAGTCAGAAAAATGCGTATCATTTCCACCGTAGAAATCCACTCCGAAGATAATAACGACGATGGCGATAATAACAAATCGCACTACTGCATTGAAGGTACCGAGGGGCAGAAAAAAATCCGCTACACAATGCGCAGCAGGCGAATAAGTTTTGCCGCTGACGGATGCACGGATCTGCCGAGAGATCTGCTGGCTAACTATGACCAGGTAATCCTGCACAAGCGATGCGAGAATCCATTTAAGGAGCCGCGAGCAGAAAGGCTTTTGACTGAATTGCGTGCAGATGAGTTCATAGTAATTGGTGCGAGCATGGAGGGCGCTGTTCGAGCTACGGCTCTTGGGCTTTTGCAAAGGGGTAAGCGAGTGACGGTTCTGACCGATGCTGTCGGTTCGCACAATAAGGCTGAGGCGGAGATGGCATCTCGTCAGATACAGGCCAAGGGCGGCAAACTTGCTGAAACCAAGGCCTTCGCCGGAACCTCCTGCCTTCACGCCGTTGGAGCATGCCAATGTGCTCGATGCCATCCGCACAAAAACATGGTAAAGGCAGAAGCGGTATCGTAACAATCAAGACTGGGGGCAGCAGCAAAAGGCAAACGGGTTTTAATCGTTGACATTGCCGATTTGGTGTACTATATTCCTTTTCCTTTGTGTTTCTGTATTAAAACAGTTTGTAACGTAGTTTTTGGTGGAGATATTAATAATGGCGAAAAAACGGGTTTATTTCTTTGGTGGCGGTAAGGCAGAAGGCAATGCCAAGATGAAGGAACTTCTCGGCGGTAAGGGAGCCAATCTTGCAGAAATGACAAGTCTCGGCGTTCCTGTTCCTCCTGGTTTCACGATAAGCACAGTAACGTGCGATGAATATTACAAATCCGGCGACAGATGGCCTAACGGTTTGAAGGCAGAGGTTGATAAGAACCTTGCCAAGCTGGAAAAAGCAATGAACGCAAAGCTTGGTGATACGAAAAAGCCTTTGCTGGTTAGTGTGCGAAGCGGAGCTGCAGTTTCGATGCCTGGCATGATGGATACGGTGCTTAATCTTGGCCTGAACGATAAGGTGGTCGAAGGTATTATCGCCAGGACCGGCAACCCAAGATTCGCGTATGATATTTATCGCAGATTTATCGATATGTTCGGCGACGTTGTGATGGGCTGTGAGCATGAGAATTTCGAAAAGGTGCTTCACAATGCAAAAATCAAAGCGAAAGTTGAACTTGATAATGAACTTAGCGCCGAACAATTAAAAGACGTCGTTAAAAAATACAAACAGGTTTACAAACGACACGTCGGCGAACTTTTTCCGCAGGATGGCAGAGTTCAGCTTAAACACGCGGTTGACGCGGTGTTTGGTTCCTGGAACATCGCTCGGGCGATTAAATATCGCCAGCTTAATAATATTACAGGTCTTCTCGGCACAGCGGTGAATGTTCAGGCGATGGTCTTCGGCAATATGGGCGATGACTGCGGTACGGGGGTTTGCTTTACGCGAAATCCAAGTACGGGCAAAAAGGAATTCTACGGTGAATTTCTGATGAACGCCCAGGGCGAGGACGTTGTTGCCGGCATCAGAACGCCTGTGCCTTTAAAGGAACTGAACAAGGTTATGCCGAAAGCATACAAAGAGCTTACCGGCCTGATGACCAGGCTCGAAAAACACTACAAAGATATGCAGGATATGGAATTTACCATTCAGGAAACAATTCTGTATGTTTTGCAGACACGTACCGGCAAAAGGACCGCTGAATCCGCGATTAAAATTGCCGTCGACATGGTAAAGGAAAAACTTATCACACTGAAACAAGCGATTATGCGTGTAACGCCGGAGCAGCTCGACAGACTCCTGCATCCGCACTTCGACCCCAAGGCCAGACGCAATGTCATAGCAGACGGCCTGCCTGCTTCTCCCGGTGCGGCTGTTGGACAGGTGGTATTCGACGCCGATACCGCTGAGGCGTGGCGTGACAAAGGCAAAAAGGTCATGCTGGTTAGAATCGAAACAAGCCCGGAGGATATCGGCGGGATGGACGCGGCACAGGGTATTTTGACCGCTCGGGGCGGCATGACAAGCCATGCAGCGGTGGTCGCACGAGGCATGGGCAAGTGTTGTGTGGCTGGCGTTGGTGAATTGAACATCGATTATAAGAATAAGAAATTTACCACGGGCAGAGCCGTTGTAAGAGAAGGTGACTGGATCAGTCTTGACGGCACAAGAGGCGAAGTGATCCTGGGCCAACTTGGCACGGTAGAGTCCAAGTTGAGCGGTGACTTCGTCAAATTTATGAAGATGTGCGACGGGGTTCGCAAGCTTGGCGTCAGGACCAATGCCGATACGCCGGAAGACGCCAAACGCGCAAGAGATTTCGGCGCCGAAGGAATCGGGCTTTGCAGAACCGAGCATATGTTCTTCGAAGGCGAAAGGATTTGGCCTGTCCGCTCGATGATCCTGGCAGCTGACAATTATGCCTTGATGCTTGAAAAACTTGCTACCGCTGTGACAGCAAAGGAAAAGAAACAGATCGATAAAGATTTTGCCGCATATAAAAAACAGTTCGAAGGCGCGTTGAAGAAACTGCTGCCTTATCAAAGAAGCGATTTCGAAGGTATTTTCAAGGCGATGGTCGGTCTGCCTGTAACGATTCGTCTGCTTGATCCGCCTCTGCATGAATTTTTGCCGCAGGATAAAAAAAGCCAGGCGGAAATGGCAAAGCGTCTGAAAGTAAAGCCTTCGGTAGTAAAAACAGAAGTTGAAAAGCTTCACGAATTCAATCCGATGCTCGGTCATCGCGGCTGTCGGCTGGCGGTTACATATCCGGCGATTTACCGCATGCAGGCAAGGGCGATCATTGAGGCGGCTTTGAATATTAAAAAGCAGCGTAAGATAGTTCTGCCCGAAATCATGATTCCGTTGGTCGGCACGGTGAAGGAACTGAAGATGATCAAGGAATCCATTACCGAAGAAATCGAGCAGGTCTTCAAGGAAAGAAAGGCCAGGATCAAATACCTTGTCGGCACGATGATCGAGGTTCCGCGGGCGGCGATCACGGCTGATGAAATTGCAGTTGAAGCGGATTTCTTTAGCTTCGGTACCAATGACCTTACTCAAATGGCGATGGGCTTTTCGCGTGATGACGCGGGCAAGTTCCTGGTTGAATATGTTGAGCTTGGTATATACGATGCTGATCCATTCCAGAAATTAGACCAGGCCGGCGTAGGAAAACTGGTGGAAATGGGCACCAAACTCGGTAGAAGCGTTCGCAAGAATCTCAAGGTCGGTATCTGTGGCGAACATGGCGGCGATCCGAGCAGTATCGATTTCTGCCATAGAGTGGGCATGAATTACGTTTCGTGTTCACCGTTCAGGGTTCCGATCGCACGTTTGGCAACTGCTCAGGCGGTTATTGTTAACGGCTGAGGAAAGAGGCGGATAATCTATAATTGACACAACAGGTTAGTTTATTAGAATATAAAGGTGCGTCGGCTAATTCGGCGCATCTTTTTGTTTTGTGGTGAGAGTAGCTCAGTTGGTTAGAGCACCAGATTGTGGATCTGGGGGTCGCGGGTTCGATTCCCGTCTCTCACCCTTTTTTTTTACCCATTACAACATCATGGGCCCGGCGGGTTCCGGGGTCAATTTGTTATCATCAAACATAAATCATTAGAGGGCTGAAAATGCTTTATCCGCGCGAAAGTCAAAGCAGAGAGATCAAAGACCTTTGCGGCATATGGGAATTTAAGGTCGATGGCAATGACGAGGGCTTTAAAAAGAAATGGCACGCCAGGGGCTTAACTAAAACGATGATGATGCCTGTGCCTTCCAGTTATAATGACATAACCCAGGACGCAGGCATCAGAGACCACATCGGCTGGGTGTGGTATGAAAAAACTCTTTTCGTTCCTGAGCGTTGGGCAGATAAACGCGTTGTTCTGCATGTTGGAAGCGCGACCCATCATGGAACGGTTTTTGTTAACGGGAAAAAAATCATTGAACACAAGGGCGGCTTTTTGCCTTTCGAGGCCGATGTGTCGTCGGTGATTAAATTCGGCGAGGAGAACAGGGTAACGATCGCAGTTAGTAATATTTTGGACTGGAGCACACATCCGGTAGGCGAAGTAAAAACGTTTAATGATGACAGACATCCGGCGGGATACAAAGTTCTGGAACATCAGTTTGATTTTTTCAATTACAGCGGCCTGCATCGGCCTGTGCTTTTGATCGCGACTCCTAAAACATATATTGATGACGTGACGGTTACAACTGATATTAAGGGCAAAGATGGAATCGTTAACTACGATATTGTTGTGGCAGGCGGCAAAGCAAAAACGCAGGTCCAACTGGTTGACGAAAAAGGTAAGAAGGTTGGAGAAGCCGCTGGAGCGAAAGGAAAAATAGTTGTCAAAAACGCAAAGCTATGGCAGCCTGGCAAAGCATATCTTTATACCCTGCAGATAAAAACGGTTTCCAGTGACGGCAAAAGCTGTGACTGTTACGAGTTGCCGGTCGGGGTAAGAACCGTGAAAGTAACCGGAAACAAATTTCTTATTAACGGCAAACCGTTCTATTTTAAAGGGTTCGGCAAGCATGAAGATGCTGATATTCGAGGCAAGGGTTTTGATAATGTAATCAACGTTAAGGACTTTAACCTTTTAAAATGGATCGGCGCCAACTCTTTTCGCACATCGCATTATCCTTATGCGGAAGAAATTTTAAATATGGCAGACCGCCTGGGTATTGTCGTGATTGACGAGGCCCCTGCGGTGGGAATGCTCTATGTAGCTGATGATCCGACTAAAAAAGTATTTACCAAAGAACGTGTGGGCAAAGCCGCTCTTAAACATCATCTGGAAGTCATGACGGAACTTATAAACCGTGACAAAAATCATCCATGTGTGGTGATGTGGAGTGTTGCCAACGAAGCGGCGACCAATGAAAAAAGTTGTAAGCCATATTTTGAAAAAGTAGTGGCGCACACCCGCAAGCTCGATTCGACCCGGCCTGTTACAATCGTCGAGTGCATACAGTCCGAGGATAGCTGTGTTTCGCATTTATCCGATGTGGTTTGCATTAATTATTATCTTTCGTGGTATAGTGACCCCGGGCATTTAGAGCTCGTCGAACTCCAGGTCGAGCAGGTACTGAAGCAATGGTATAAAAAATTCGGCAAGCCTATCATAATGAGCGAATACGGCGCAGATACGATCGCCGGCATGCACAAAGACCCGCCTGTAATGTTCTCGGAAGAATATCAGTGCAAAATGCTGGAGGCCTATCACAAAGCTTTTGACAAGACCAGCTTTATGATGGGTGAGCATGTGTGGAATTTTGCTGACTTTTTGACCAAGCAAGGCATACGGCGAATCGACGGCAATAAAAAGGGTGTTTTTACCAGAGACAGACAGCCCAAGGCTGCGGCGCATCTTTTGCGTAAACGCTGGCTTGGAAAATCGTAACTTGTGTTTCGGGGGGATATTTGACATTGCCGACAGGGTTTGATATTATGCCCGGTCTTTGTTAGAAGCTGTTTCAAGGATTAATTATGGAAATCAAAGCATTTAAGGCAATGAGGTTCAACGCGGACGTAGTCGGCGATGTTGGCAGTTGTATCGCCCCTCCGTACGACGTGATAAGTCCGGGTCAGCAGGATCAGCTTTACGAAAAAAGCGAATATAATATCGTCAGGATAATCAAGCCTAAAGCCAGCGAGACTGATACCCTCAAGGAAAACCGGTATACGCGAGCGGCGGAATTTATGAAGGGCTGGATAGAAAAAGGCGCTTTAAAAACCGATGCCGCTGAAGCGATTTATGCTTACGTTCAGGATTTTGACTTGCGCGGCCAAAGTTTTCAGCGCACAGGCTTTGTTGCTCTTGGCAAGCTTTCAAATTTTGGTGATACGGTTAGGCCTCACGAAAAAACTCTCGACGGTCCCAAAGCTGACAGACTAAACCTCATGCGAGCTACAGCTACACAATTCGGGCAGATCTTTGTATTGTATGATGACGCGGCAAAAATTGCTGACGGAATTATAGCCAGTGCGACAGGCGGTGAGCCGCTGGTAGATTTTGATGATGACAACGGTGTTCGGCACAGGTTGTTTGCAATAGACGAATCGGCTGATACCGAAGCTATCATAAAAATGATGGCGGATAAGGAGATAATAATTGCTGACGGCCATCACAGATATGAGACCGCTTTGAACTACTACAACCAAACTCAGAATCCCGCAGCCGAGTATCGAATGATGACATTTGTAAATGTGCAAAATGAAGGGCTGGTGATCTTGCCGACACATCGATTGGTAAGTAATGTAGAAGGATTCGATATCGAAGCACTGATAGCAAATCTGAAAGATAATTTCGAGGTAACTGAATTTGCCTTTGCTGACGCGGACGAAAAGCAAGGCGCTGAGAAACAAATGTTCGATAAGCTCGCCGGCGAGTTCGATGCAGAAAACAATGCTTTCGGAATTTATGGAAAGAATAATAAATTTTATATCGCTGTTTTAAAAGACGACAGGATTATGGACCAGGCCGCGGCCGGCCTTTCCGGCGAGTCAAGACGGCTTGACGCGTTGGTATTGCACAGGCTGATTCTGGAAGAGGCGTTTGGAATAGGCGAAAAGCAGCTTGTAAGCCAGAGCAATATCGAATACATAAAGGATATCGGCGAGGCGATAGCCGAATCAATCGGCAGAATTGATAGCTCGCAGTGCCAGGCGGTATTCTTTATGAACCCGACCAGGATCGAACAGGTTCAGGCGGTAGCGGCGGCTGGCGAAAAAATGCCGCAAAAGTCCACATTTTTTTATCCGAAAATATATACGGGACTTACCATTAACAAGCTGTAAATTTGTTTTGTGGAATTATAACTTTTTTAGCAGGAGTTAGAGAAATGGTAGATTGGAAAAACCCACCGAAGCTTTTCATCCCCGGGCCTGTACACGTCCTGCCGGAAGTGCTCGAGCAGCTTAGTCGATATACCCTCGGACATCGCGGCAAGGAATATTCACAACTGCACGGCGAGACGGTGGGCATGCTCAAAGAAATTCTGTTCACAAAGCAAAACGTTTTTCTGAGCACGTCTTCAGCCTCAGGCATATGGGAAGCGAGCATTCGCAACTGCGTCGGGTTCGACGAGACGGTGCTTTGCACGATGTGCGGAGCGTTCAGCGACAAATGGGTGACGGTCGCCAAAAGCTGCGGCAGAAGCGCCGAAGAGCTAAAAGTTGAATGGGGCAAACCGATAACAGCTGAATTGATCGATGAAAAGCTTGCGACCGGCAAATACTCAGCGATTACGATGGTATATAATGAGACCAGCACTGGCCTGGTAAATCCGATAGCAGAAATCAGCACGATGATGAAAGCAAAATATCCGGATGTGCTTGTGTTCGTCGATGCGGTAAGTGCGATGGTGGGACTGCCTTTGAAGTTTGACGAACTTGGCTGGGACGTGGTGTTTGCGTCGGTGCAAAAGGCCTTTGCGATCCCGCCCGGCCTTGCGGTTTTTGCGGTAAGCGAGCGAGCGATGAAAAAAACAGAGTCCGTCCCCAACCGAGGCTATTACTTTGATTTCCAAAACTTTGCAAAAGCTGCTGAAAAAAGCCAGACTCCTACAACGCCGGTAATCCCTCATATTATGGCGCTTAATTATCAGTGCAAAAGGCTGGTGCAGGAAGGGATGGAAAATGTCTGGGCAAGGCATCACAATATGGCGGAGTTTGTAAGGGGCTGGGCCAGGGAAAAATTTGCCCTGTTCTGCGAGGAAAAATATGCTTCCGATACGCTTACTACGATCAAGAATACATGCGGGATCAACGTTGCCGAAGTGATAGAGGCATTGCAGCAAAAGCACAATACGATCTTTGGTAACGGCTACGGCAAACTCAAAGAGCAAACTTTTCGCATTGCCCATATGGGTGATATAACGATGGACGATTTGAAGGAGCTTTTGGGCTGGATCGATGAGGAGATCGGCTAAGGCTGTTAGAAGCAGCGAAATTAAGCTCCGGCAAAACGCGGGGTATTTTTGCAGGGGCTGGGCGAAAAAAAAATCTTTGACGCGGTGAACCTTCACGCTATAAAATCGTATAGTTTATCTAATTAGTTTCTTTCTTTTTCAAGTTATTGATTTAGTCAGAATATTGAACATTTAAGGGATTTGGAGGCCAAAAAATGCAGATTTCCAGCTTAAGAGGTCAAAAAACAAGGTTGCAACATTTCACAATTTCAACTTTTCTAATCGTTTTATTTTTGATCTATCCGGTGGAAGTTTTTGCACAAGATGCCGGCAGCATCGATGTGCTTCGGCAAATGGGCAAAGCTTTTGCCGGTATCGCCGAAAACGCATCGCCTGCGGTAGTAGGTATCAAAACTGAAAAAAGCGTCAGCAGGGGCTACAAGTCTCCCTTCGGAGGACCGAGCGACCCGTTCGGCGATGATTTTTTCGAACATTTTTTCCGGCGTGGTTTACCCCGCAGGCGTTCTCCTCAGCCTAAATCTCGTCAACTTTCCCAGGGCTCCGGATTTATCATCTCAGCCGATGGTTATATCCTCACTAACAATCATCTCGTAGGCAAAGCGGACAAAATTACAGCAAAACTCGCCGACGGCAGAGAACTTGAAGCCAAACTCATCGGCACCGACCCCGAGTCTGATATTGCCGTGGTAAAAATCGATGCGGATAAATTGACAACCCTTGGATTAGCAGACTCCGATAAACTCGAAGTTGGTGAATGGGTCATTGCTATCGGCAATCCGTTCGGCTTAAGTCATACTGTTACCGCCGGCATTGTAAGCGCCAAAGGCCGAAACAGAGTTGGCTTAGCTGCATTTGAGGATTTTATTCAAACAGACGCTGCGATAAATCCTGGTAATTCCGGCGGGCCATTGCTTAATCTCGATGGAAAAGTAGTTGGAATTAACACAGCCATTGTAAGCAGGAGCGGCGGTAATATGGGGATCGGTTTTGCAATTCCAATTAACATGGCTAAATCAATTTATGAGCAATTAGTTGACAAAGGCATGGTTGAACGAGGCTATCTGGGAATTATGGTTCAGGATTTGAGTACGGAATTGGCTGAATCATTCGATTTTGAAAATACCAAAGGAGTTTTGATACCGAAAGTCGAGGAGGATTCTGCCGCTGAGAAAGCCGGAATAAAACAAGGTGATATCGTTGTAGAGTTTGAAGGCAAGCCGGCAGAAAATGCCAATAGCTTCCGCAATCAGGTTGCTATGTTAAAGCCCGGCACTAAAGTCAAATTAGTCGTTCTGCGAGATGGAGAACGAAAAACTCTTACCGCGGTACTTGGCAAACGGCCAACGAAACAGGAATTGGCCGGCAAGCAATCGGAGATACTCGAAAAACTTGGGTTTTCTGTGCAGGAACTTACCGAAGAATTAGCTGAGCAGCTCGGCTATGAGGATTTGGCTGGGGTAATAGTTACTGAAGTTGTGCCCGGCTCGCTGGCGAATGTCAGTGGTATTACGAGAGGAATGCTAATCCTCGAGGTTAATAAAACGCCCGTCGAAAATATCGAAGAATTTAAAGACGCGATAGAAAAAACCGCCTTCGAAGGTTCGCTCTTGCTTTTAGTCAGGGACAAACGCCACGCTCGTTACGTCGTACTGCCAATGCCTAAAGACTGATTTAGAAAATAAAAACAAAAGATGTATTAGCAGGGATTATTGCATTTTGGTGGGGAAAATGCTATAATTCCTGCTTGTTTTTTGTTTATGTAGTAAAGAGCTTGGAGTTGAATTATGGGTTGTAATCTGGCAATAGCCGGCGTTACGGGCGCCGTAGGGCAGGAATTTCTTTCTATTCTGGCAGAGCGGGATTTTCCGATGGATTCGGTTAAGATGCTGGCAAGCAGCCGCTCTGTGGGCAAAAAAATAGAATTCAAAAATAAAGAATATACCGTTGAGGAGTTGACTAAAGACAGTTTCGCCGACGTTGATATCGCACTTTTCAGCGCAGGTGCCAATCGCAGCAAGGAGTTTGCCCGCCTCGCCGCCGAAGCCGGTGCCGTGGTAGTGGATAATTCATCAGCGTTCAGGATGGATCCGGAAGTTCCATTGGTGGTGCCGGAAATCAACCCTGAAAAAATCAAAGAACACAACGGCATCATCGCCAATCCGAACTGCTCGACCATTATCGCGATAGTTCCGGTCTGGCCGTTACATAAGGCAAATCCAGTCAAGAGAATGATCGTGAATACCTACCAGGCCGCAAGCGGCGCGGGGCTGGCGGCGATGCGCGAACTTGAACAGCAGGCAAGAGAAATACTGGAAGGTAAAGAGCCGACCTGCGATGCATTTAAATATCAGATAGCGTTCAATCTGTTTAGTCATGATTCGGACATCGGCCCCAACGGCTATAACAAAGAAGAGATGAAAATGGTCGATGAGACCAGAAAGATATTCGATTGTCCCGATATCGCGATCACCTGCACCTGCATACGCGTTCCGGTTTTGAG
>SDBV01000705.1_pt1 | contig 48400 bp, 91 predicted proteins | sample 2277081 | NCBI WGS metagenome assembly SDBV01 (sample SAMN10402039, study PRJNA504765) | marine sediment metagenome | isolation source: marine sediment core GS10_PC15, 223 cmbsf | place: Arctic Ocean: Southern Knipovich Ridge | collected 2010
TGTAGTGTCTGGCCACCAGAATCATCAATATAGAGTGGCAAGTCCTTCAGTATCTTAGCTTCTTGCCGTATAGCGCCCATGGCGGCCGGAGTAATGTATCCACCGGTATAGTCTGACTGGTCATCGTTGCCGCGGCCTTGCAGCAGATACCTGACCGTTAGTTCCTGGCCCCCGCTTTCTATAGAAGCATTCGCTCCCGGGTGTCCCTTGCGGGCCATATTTTTCAGGATGCCCATCCCCAATGCTGTTTTCCCCATGGAAGGTCGGCCAGCTAGAACAATTAGATCGCCAGGCGCAAACCCGCCGGTATATTTGTCGATATCTATGAACCCGGTGGATATCCCTGGGATCCTACCCTTTTTATAGACTATCTCTATTACTGCCTGAGCCTCGGGCACTATATCACTCAAGGGACGATATTCGCCGCCGACATCTATTCTGTCCATCGTGGCCATGATAGCGGCATGTGCTTCTTCGGCTGTTATATCCCGGGTGAAGATATTATCAATGGCGTTTTGACACGCCGAGATGGTCAGGCGCTCATTCGCTCGGGCAATAACGATCTCACAGTATTGCCCCACATTTTCCGCCGAGGGCACCCGTTCGGCCAGACCGGTGAGATAATATGCGCCGCCCACCTTCTCCAACATATTTTGCTCAGTCAAGCGATTGATCGTCGTCAAAGTATCAATAGGATGACCATCCTCAGAGAGATCGGAGAAGGCCTTAAAAATAAGGGAATGGCTTGTTAGGTAGAACTGCGAGGCCTTCATGACGCTCAGTGCCGTATCGGCCCCATCCGGGGAAATGAGCATGGCACCAAGGATTGCTTCCTCGGCATCCAGGGCCTGGGGGGGCAATCTTAAGTTTTTCTTCGCCACAATATCTCCCCGGTACGAGGGTGGGGGACCTCATCATAATCCTCTGTCCCTAGATTCCTATTAAACATGTCCTGCTCAAGATGCTCGCCATCAAGAAGATCCATTTCCGCCTCGGATTTCATTTGGGCCAACGCATTCGCAAATTTAAGATCGTCGTTTCTGCGGCTCCTTTTTCTAATACTGGCCAAACTACGGATCTGATAACACCAAAAGGGATTGTCCGGGATCCATTCCAGCAATGCCTTGATTGTTTCGATTGACCAGTCATGTTTCAAATGGAACATCTCTAAATGTTGGGCGCCTACAAGGGTGGTTCCGGATACAGACTCTTTTTGGAGTTCGATTTGATTGGGGTGATTTATAATCTGGATCTTATGAAATTCCTTTGCGAGTACAATAAATCTAATGTCTACGCGCTTGTCAGGATAAGCGGCGCCTCCCTTCTTCTCTTTTGATGAATGGTCATTTATCCAACCAATATCATTCGTAACAACGTCCAGCATCCTTTGAATCGTATTCTCGGAGAAGTTGGTTCTTTTAGCCAATATTCGCGCAGTAAGGGGCCTACCCTCGCTGGTACCATCTTCGGTTAACCAGCCATCCCGATGGGGTTGCTTGGAAAGATATAATATTATGGCGTGAAAGGCGCCATACAACGCTTCACCGCCATCCATATCGAGCAGCATTATATACCCCGCGCCCAATTGTTTATTGGGTACTATACAATGGTCTTGTTTGTCAACCTTCCTGGTTCGATTGTTTTCGAAACATTTGTCCCAATTCATAACCTGGAGACGAGCCATTATTTTTTACAGAAACGGGCTTGGCCCTCGTCGAACTGCATAATCTTCCTGGAGACAGACAGCAGCCGGTGAGCATTGTTGGGGCCGGTAAATATTGGATGGTAGGCAACTGCCTGCATACCATTCTCTTTATAGGCTGGGATCTGAATGATGTGCAGGATAATGCAAAGACCACCAATTTTCAATACCTTGGCAGCCTCACGCTGTATCCATTTGGGTTTCGGTAAATCACTTGCATGGACTGTCCATTCGTTTGAGAATCCCGCATTGTACGGAGGGTCTGCTATTACGAAGTCGAATTTTCTGCCTGGCAATCTGAGATTATCATATGGTGCCACGAAATCTGGGGCAGCTGCAGATCTTATGTCTGTGGTTATGGCACCGAATCTCTTTTGTAGCTCACCAGATCCCGCAAACATCTCCAGGATGCGTTTCCCTCCCAAGTGATAGTGGGCATTCAAATAAGTAACGAAGCGCCCCGGGTATCGCTGTTTTTGACCGGTGCTGGGGCTTGGCCCAGTAAGGAAAGGAGTCATGTCCAAGTCACCCGCCATAAATTTCATAACGCCGTTGATTACTCGAACATGGATATTCCCCATCATTATGAAGGGGCACCCTCTTTAATCATTTTCAATGCTTTGCGGGTGAATTGATGAGTGTACCAATCTCTATGCCCGTAGCGTTCCCTCTCGCCGTGACCTTGCGCTGCATCAATATATCCACGAGTGATTAGAAAATTAATTTGAATCCGATTCAGCGGGATCGATATTGAGCCGGCCTTGTTTTCAATTTGACCAACGCCGTCTATTGCTCCCCGAGTCACCAGAAAACAATCAGATCTGATGCTGGGCAATATCCGGTCCAATAGTTGCTGGATGTGGTATTCTCCCTCCAGCCTTTTTGCGACCCTACGCGTCATTTCTTTTCCCAAACTGAAACCGGTCTGCCGTCTTGATTTCTTCTTCGGTTACCTGCTCCTGATCCAGTGGCATCACAATTGCTCGGGTATCTCCCTTGACGAAATAAACAGCATCATCCTTGGCCGCATCCATTATAGTAATATTGCCTGTTGTAATCCCATGGATAGCCTGGGCGACAAGTTGCCGAGAAAGCATGATATTATTCAACCAACCTATCTGCCGGATCTTTTCGCATCGCAGATTACCCTTCCCATCGCATTCCTTGCAGCCGCAGGGATGTATCTCGCCACAATAGGAACAGGCCCTACGTTTCACCCCTTTTTCGCAATAGGCGCATTCTGAGGTAGGCTTACCATGACATATAGAACAACCAAGATGCTTGTCCTCCCAGTCGGGCGGCCCCGCCCAGGATCTTAATGCTCGTGTTGTTACTGTTGTGCCGGTACGTTTGTCCTGTAGGATGTCTGATAACTTGGCGGCAATATTGGCGGGGGCCTTTACAGACAGATCTATGTGACCGACTATGCAGACCAAATAAGAGGGAGACGTAGCAAAGATGTGCTCGACGTCCTTCAATTTGAAATGGTAGATCTTTCTGTATTCCGGCCGGTCTCTGTTACTTGAAGAAGTGGCTATTTTCTTCAACCATGACACTTGCCGGTCGTTAAGATTGGACTTTGGCTTATTCATATCAATACAATCTCTGAATCGTTGATCAAGTTATGCCACCAACCATCATGGCTTGGGATGGTATCTTTGGCCCAGTCAGCCTTCATCCCAAAAACAACATATCCCCTGCCTGGGTATGCTTCTTCAATTCTGCGAATGGCATCTTTCCGCGTTTCGAAGGCATATCCACCAGGATAATTCTTGGGCTTTTGGCTGCTGTTGCTATCTCTACCAAGTTTCTGGATGCTGCCATTCTCTGCTATGGCAGCCTGATAACTTACGGCATGGCCTATAGTGTAAATCATCTTACCTCCGGGAATTCCCTGATTCGTAGATCTCGCGGCCATTCGGAGGGATCTTCTCCACGCCAATCTTTCAGGTCGCGTTTTTTGGCCAACGAGCTGCCCATCTGCTTCATGTAGAAAGGGATACCCGCCTCGCGGGCTGCCACGATTGCATCACGAGCCCAGGCTGGCTCAAAATGGCGCCCGCCAATGCTCTCGCCGCCGCATATAAGCCAGTTGAACGGTGACAGACGTTTACTCCAATCCACCGGTCCAAGAGCTGGCTCGTATGATATCCCCAGCACTTTAAAGGGAAGATCGATTGCCGCATCCAATTTTTGCGCAGATTCCTCGTCGCTGATAGAGATTAGAAGCCAGAAATCATCCCGGGGGTCGTTCAGCCATTCAGGACGGAACATCTTTCCTACGTTTTCTGGCCTTTTGGTGGCTATGATCTTAATGAGATTAGGCAAACAAGCGAGATAGTCCCAAAGCTTGCGCCTCCAGTTGTCACTCACCTCAGAGTCGAATATATCGCACATCGAACCAATGAACACCCGCTGCATCTCACCTGCCCTGAATGCCATTGCTTGCATTGTGAGAAGTTTTCTCCAATGTCTGAGGGGGAAATATTTGCGTGGCTTGCCAAGGCCCCAAAGGTCTTCTCCATTACGGGAAGATAAATTACGGGCATAGCAGTGAACACAGGAAATATCTACTGGAGTGCAACCATGCCACGGATTAAATGTGTGGTGACACCAGGGGATCTTAGAATCAAGCCCCACCCGATCTCCGAAGTCTAATAATGTTTTTTAAAAAACCTGACCCATGAACTAGCAAGAACGATCACGCTGTCGGATACAAGATCATATTTATATCCTTTTCTATATGATTTCACCGCACGCGCCCAGGCATAGATCTTGTGATTGTTCCCAGGGCCCAACCACACCAAGTGTTTTTGGTACCAATATTCAAAATACCACAGCGCCATATCAGCTGCAGTTCCCCTGTCGTTTTCCAGAACGGCCCGGATATCTTTAGCAAGAATGCCGAGGCCCATTTTCTCGGCGACCCATACAGCTGTCGTGCTATCCATCTGCCAGGGACCGAGACTTTTGCCTGTGTCGGTAACGGCCCAGGAAGTCTCTGAATACCCAAGCCATAGAAGCGTATGCCCGCGGTCGCTCCTTGATCCATATTCATAGCTCCAATCGGCAAATTCTCTTTGGGCTGGGGTTGTCCATTCACCATTCCATTTAACCCAGAACTTTGCCGTGGGTTCTTGACTGAAGGCCAGCCAGGGCACAAAGAGGAGAATCAATAACCGCATTAATTGGTGAAGCAGCTTTCCAAGGAGAGAGCGACCATGGCGACTGCGCGCAAAGGACAGCAAAAACACACAATCCTAGCCATGGTCACCCCTATTTGTTTGCGGGGAATCTTCTGTTCCACCGCCGCCCGGTTCATGGATTAATTCCCAGCCGCCAACGCAAGCACAGAGGGCCGGTTGCCCATACTCGGTGTGTTTACCTATCCAGCCACGACCGTAGCAACCCTCTCGCCTGCATTGAGGATTAGGGTTTATCTGGACTTTGAATGTCCACCCATGAACAGTCAACCTGAATTTTAATTCTGCCTTGACAAAGGCAGAGGTGATCCTGGCGGCCATGTCAACCTGCTATTTAGCTTTGGCCTGCTTCTGCTCTTCGTCTCTGATAAGCCGGCGATCGTCAATCTCCGATTCCCATTTTTCGTATAGGTCTTCCAATTCTTTCGCCGTCCCAAGCCTGTCCGCTTCATCAAAGACCGCCGCATGCTCCACCTCTGAAGCCAGCCCTTCTTCCCTGGCCTTGCCCAGCAAATCAATAACTCGGCCGCCCAATTCAGCAATAGATGGTTTGCTGCTCTTTTCCTCGGCTCCGCCGTCATCGCCGCTGGATTTTTCAGGCATATCCATAGCGGCCTGCTGCTCATATTTTTTGATCGTTGCTATTAAGGTAGCCTTCCCGGCTTCAAGATTCTGGGAGCTCCTTGCTTGATCCTCCAGCCACTTATTTATTTTGCCCACCACAGCCTTTGGGAGAATGTCCGTATCCATTAACTTGATGATGTCTGCACGAATTACTTTCCTGAGTTCTTCTTCGGACTCGCCCTCTCCCTTTGATTGTTTTTTCTGTTCGGCGTCATCGATTGTCTTAATCAGTTTGTCCCGGGTATCTTCGAGACTTTTTATTCGACGGTTCCCGCTGAGCCACGCGGTCGTTTTTTCGATGATTGTCTCAGATAAAAGTTCGTTCTCCAATAGCGTTCTGATCTCGGTTTGAAGGGTTTCATTGATCTCTGCTAAGGTTGGTTCATTCTTGGCCGGCTCTTTATCGACAGTTTCGGCATCAGATATTTTGGACTTGGCTAGTCGCTTCCTTAAGTCACTGGTCTTGCCCTGTGTCTTACCTTCAATCTCCCCATCGACAGTATCGCTGCCAGCCCCCGGACCAAACTCATGTTCCCAGTCCTCAACGTCACCTTCGGTGTCCGTATTTATGCGCCTGGACGAGAACTGCTCAATCTGAAGTACATCCTTGCCCACCGATAGCCGAGCCTGTATCTGAACGCCGGCTCTTTCAAGCAACTGCTCAGCCGGAGAAGCGTCCAGCCCCATATTCGCCCTAAATTCCAGCCCGGCCACATAAATCTCGACCTTTTTCTTTACACCTTTCACTATCGGGTAAGCCCATTGCTTCTGGATAGTGAGCATGAGTGGTATCCCTGCCACTGGACCGCCAGTAAAGGATTTAATCAAATTTATACTCGCCTTGATATTGGATATTGTTGTGCCGCTGGTAGTCCTCAGCTGGTATACACCGCCTATCCTGCCCGATTCGGTGATTATCACATTCAGAATGCCATTCTTCTTGCAAACCCGGGTTACGCCGCCGGCTCCGGTAAAGTTTTCACACCGGCATTCCATCTGATCGTCGGTGTTGGTTCCTTCGTTATATCGCAGACCCACTAAACCATTGCCATGGCACATCCTTCTGGATGATTTCCACCAGGCGAACTCATGTGGAATTATATCCATTATGTTATCGAAGGGGACCATCACGGGGATAGATGTTGGCTTCTCCCCAAGTATTGTCATTAGCTCATTGTCTGGCAGCCAATCATCAGTCTGGGGGTCTCTTTCCATTGTGGTGACAATGAAATGGTCCAACTTTTGGGGTAGCCGAAAAGTGCCCTCTCCACCACTCTTTGGCCTTGGCGCCCCTTTGAAGCCCATTTTAATGTTTCCGATTCGTTGTAACCGGTCCTGCGGTTCATCGATAATGCCCATCATTGGTGACATGATTCCCTCTTAGATTGGATAAAAGTTTAATGGCCACGAATCTGCCCGCGACTTGCTCCATTCCTCGAATACTTCGGGAGCGTCTCTCTTCATTCGCGGGGTATCTATCATCAGTCCGCCTTCACGTTTCTTACGAATGACCCTATGTCCACCAGCCACTATGATCTCACGGCCCGCCATACCCTCAACGATTTGCCCCTCGACTTCTGTGCGTTGCGCCTTGGCAGTATTCTCTATATCTCGCAATTCCATCCTGAGTTTGACCTTGGGGCTTAATTCCTCGTCCACTTCAATCTCTTCAAAGGATTCAATGTCTTGCCCCGCAGCTTCAATTAGCTCGTCGCCCTGGCAACTGCTGCGCCAGCGGCAACCCTGGCAGCGCGGATCTTTATATTTTAATTTCTTGGGGGGTGTTCGGTTCTTAATATAGTTCCAGAATGCTGCAGCCTTCTCCGCCATCATATCAATCAACACTTGATCGCGCTCAACGCGGAAATGTGGGTGTTCCCATCCATCGGCCCATAGAAGGGCAATAGCTCCCCATCTGTATTGTGGGCCAAGAACATATAACCCCCATAGCACTTGGAGAACAAACCCCAGTGGCAGGCCTTTGGTTTTGATCTGAAACCAGCGCTCCCGCCCAACTGTCTTACATTCGAGAACACCCGGGCCTTCTGGTTCACCGATAATCTGCCTATCGATACTCACCATCTCCCATGGCCGTTCTTTGCTGGTCTTGTGGGGCAGTCTTCGGATGGTGTGCCCGGTCTCTTCGCAATATAGCCTGGCTACTTCTGGTTCCAGCGCCACCCCCCTTTTTATCGGCCCCGTTTCTGGAAAGGGATAGTCAGCGGCCACGCCGGTTTTCTCGAAATATAAGGCAAGCGGACAGCCATAGACCGTATCGCCTGATTCAGCAACCTCTTTGTGTAGGATGGTGGCCATCTCACTACCACCAATGCCTTTCATGCGGGCTGCAGCATGCTCTTCTGTTAATGCCATCGTGTTCCTTTAATCTATACCGGGGACAGGTAGCCACCACCTAGAGCGATCGCGGCCGATCGTATTAAAGACGTTTCGCCCCCGGCAAATTCAATTAATTTTTTCTTCTCTCCATGCCCAATATGCAAATTTGGCGCGCGTGCAGTTATTTTCACTACCAACCAAGTGTGGGCCGAACCCTTTTTTTATGATTAGCCGATAGCGCAAACAGTCGTCATCTTCTTGCGCAGCAGAATCAACGTATTGGGAGCCTTCGGCGATTACAAGGCGGACATTCCCTTTGCCGTTGGTGTAAGCCTTCCCAACTTTGATATCACGCTTTTTCATGAGGCCCCCCTATAAATGAATTAATAAGGACAGGGATTCGAAAGACGACCTTCGAATTATGGGCCCGATGAAACACCATCTTCTCCACCCCATATTAATTGAGACAGATCCTGCATAATCGCCAATAGTATTCTAAAAAATACGATCAGATAAACACAACAGAGAAGACCCAGGCAGGTCCATATAACACCAGTGCGCAAACTATCAGATTGAAAATGTCTTAATGCCTCGGGGGCAATTGCGCCGAGGCCCCAAGCAAGCATAGATATCACCAGGAGGAAGAACAGCCCCCCCCCGGCATGATAAAAAATATTTATGCTACGGCTTCTACTCATCTAATAGCCACACGATATACCCCGATGCCCCGGGAACCATCTTTTATCCCTTCTATATCGTTGGCCAGCTCTTTAAATGTGCGCAATCTGTCGCCGGCTCCCGCCAGTTCGGGATGAAATTTCATATAGCTAAAGGCTGCCTGTCGTACACGGTGGGAAAGATTGTCCTCGTCGCCCGGGACGAAGAAATAATCACCCCTCTCTTCGAGCCGCCCAAAATTATATTGGACGCGGGGCGGCGGGGTTTTTTTTGTCACTGCGGTTTCCATCGGAATGCCCTATTCTATGGTTATTCGTTACCGCTGGAATATACAGCCTTGAGTGCCTTGCTCACAATGTTTTCTGTAACTGGATGATCGTATCGCTCGGAGACGACTTCCGGTGATACGCCGAACATCATGCTTATCTCTTTGTCTCTAAAGACGGGGGTGATGTTATCTTCTCCCGTTGTTTGGCAAAATTTGGTGATGCAATAATGTCGGAATAGATGGGGGTGCAGCCAGGGCATTCCGTTAGCCTTACCCGCCTTTTTAATTATACGCCATACTTGCCCACCGGTGATCTGGAACAGGAATTGACCAGGAGTAAGATTGGAAGAAACGTGTCGCATTACGTTCTTTGATAGTCTTGGAGACAAAGGCGTTACACGTTGGCCACCATATTTAGATCTACCCTCTGTTTTTGTGCTGCGGATTATCACCTGATTTAATTCGTGATCAAAGTCTTTGGCTCTCAAAAGGAGCAGCTCGTGAATCCGGATCCCCAAGTCAACCAAGCATAAGAACATTGTGGCATCTCGTAGGCTTATCTCAAAATATTCCCGCAGTGTGGTAATCTGTTGGTCGGTTAACAGGTGCTTCACCTTTCCCCTATCGGCGCCGTTCCTGCGGATGGGGACAGATAGATCGGGCATCTGTTTGATGGTGTCCGCAGCAACCAGGAAAGCATAGTAATAACGCAGGGCAGTCTTGATGTGTTGGCGGTAATCAGCCGGGTGGTCGCTTTCCTGCAGGTATGTAAAATAACTCCTGATTTGCTCGTTCAGGGCGGCGGCCGGCCGGCCGTATGACTTAATGCGGGCGATATTCCCCGGCGGGGCATCATTTCCTTTGAGCCATCGATCGAAGCCTCTGACACGACTTAGGTTTTGGTTAATAGTGGCATCAGATAGCGTGCTGTGTTCCAGCAGGTATGCCTTGAATTTTCTGTCCCAGATCATGCTTCCCCTGATATTTTTAGCATGGGCGCCAATTCTATATGACAAACCACACAGTATTCTTTATGTTTGAAATGCAGCACCCTAACAGCATCTCGATAATGAATACGGCCGCAATCAGGGCAGGCCATCATTAAGCAGCCGGCCGGGCCAGATAAATATTGTACCGGATTCGAATTTTGTATCCCCCAGGGTTGTCTCATTGCTCGTTCAGCCCAAACTGTTTAGATATCTCGGCCGCCAACTTCTTACCGATCCCTTTGATTTGCAGCAAATCTGCTGTCGTCAGAGAAATGAGTTCCTTGACATCCTCTAAGCCATGAGCATCTAGGGCCTTCAAAGCCTTTTGTGATAGAGGCGTATCTGCGATGAGCAAATCAGGGGTTGTCTTGCTTGGAGTATCTGAGATGTCAAGCCGACCGGTCGGGCTGGTTGTGTTAGGCATCAGATCACCTTCAATAGATAGATCAAGCTTCTCTTCTGACGGGCTCAAATCCATATCGCTGGTGATCCCTTCTTTCTCAACATGGACAGGCGTAATGCCACGCTTAACCATCTTCTCCAGTTCTCCCTCTGTCTCGTCACCCTTAACCACATATTCAACACCTGTCGGTTTGTAGGCCCTGAAAATGCCCGGGGTGTATGTTACTTTGCCACCCTCCCGATTAAAGATTGCCTTGACATGAGCCAGGAACACCCAGGTCTGTCCAATCACAAACCCCTGGGGCACGGCCTTTATTCGCCGGCTGATCTGCATGCGGTCGGCCTCGGCGATGAATGTCTCTGGGAATCGGTAGTATTTTTCGCCCACCCAAATCAAACCAGATTTGCCGCGGTTTGGATGCTCCTCGCCTTCTTTGATTTCATCGGTTGGGAGCAGTTTGGATGGATCACAGATAACACAAGCGGAACAATGGGGAGAGGCTTCACGGCCCAAAGAGCATGAGGGGACAAATAATTTGACCGCATCAATCCATGTCCAAGCCCGGGACTGCCTGATACCATGGCCACACGTCGGGCATATATCCAGTGCGAATGGCAGCCTGTGACAGGCTTCTCCAAAAGCATCGCCAACCAGGTAGAGACCCCCGGCTTCCCTGTAACCGCACCCACGCCGGGATTCTATTGAGACACAAATATCCATCGTTATCCTTTCTGGCGATCTCTTTCTGCCAATAAGCGTTTGGCAAAATAAGCCCACCACTGGAAATATCGTGCCTCTGCATCGGCGCGCCACCAATCGGTCAGTATAATCGAAGCAGCACTAGGTAAAGGCTGCTTAGGGGCGGGAATATGTTTAAACCATTCCGGCGTTTCGGGAGCCAGCGCTGCTGTAATATACATTGGATCAAGAAGAAATTTATCGGTCGCATCTTCAAGGCCCTGATTAAGTATATTGATAGATGTTGGCGGGTTCATTTCGAGATGTTCGAACCCACTGTATTTGGTTGCTGCCTCCGCTATATTAGGGGCGCAATCCAAACAAATATAAATTTCCTGACCTATCCTGTGCCATCCACGGACATTTCTAAAATCAAACCCACAGACCGCACATTCGTGCCAATGGAATCTATGTTTAATTGAAGTTATTCTTGGATATTGCCGAGCATGTTTTCTTTTCATGTCTGTCCCCCTAATGAAAATCTAATTTCCGTTATCCTTCCAATTCTAACGGCAGATCGGCTGGTGCTGCCTTTAATTGTGGCCGTTCAAGTGCTCCCACCTTTTCGACCACCCGGCCCAGCATTCTAGTCCTGGTGGTAACCATGGTATCGTATCGCTTGCTGGCCTGTTCCAAAGACTCCCCCATCTTGGTTTGCGCTTCGACATATTTCTCCCATTGGAGTCCAAATTCTGCCAGCAGGGTCATTATTTCGCCAGTCTTCGCTGCCATAGCAAAGGATTTAATTGATTGCCTGATCAGCGAGAGAATGGCATACAATGTGATGGGAGAGCATAGAACTATGCGCCTTTCAAGGGAGAAGTCTAGCAGCCCCGGGTCATGCTTGTGGATGAAGGCGTATATTGCCTCGTTTGGAATGAACATCAACAGGTAGTCAACTGTCCCGCCGGGAGGGTCTATATACCCACGGTTGGCCAGGGCTTTAACGTGTCCGCGCACGGTCAGCAGGAAGGCCTTCTCAGCTGCGGCCCGGACGCCGGCATCTTTAGCTTGGATATATTCCTCGTATTTATCAATGGGGAATTTCACATCCATGTTGATGGTCTTATCGTCGGGCAATTTGAAGATGAAGTCCGGCCGTTCGCCGGAATCGATTGATTTCTGGGCCTCATAATTGATCCCCTCAACCAGTCCCAGTACGTTGAGTATGTCCTCCACCATACGCTCTCCCCATTGCCCCCGGGCCTGGGATGATGAAAGAACCTGGTTGAGATTGTGGGTATTCTCAACCAATCGCTGAGAGATTTCGGCACCGGTCTTTATCCCTTCATCCAGGGCAACCGCCCTGGATAATAGATCGCTTAATCCCGAAGAGACCCTTTCGAGATTTTCGCCAATAGCAGATTTGGTCTGGCTGAGATTTTGAGCGATGAGTTCTCCGCTGGCGCTGAGTTTTTCGCCTGCTTGCGATGCCAGACGCTCTATAGCGGTGCCCGTAATATCTAAGGAAAGAGCCTTGAATGATTGCTCCATTTGATCACGTATTATTTCGGCCGTTTGGATTTGGGTACGAAGACCGTCTATCTGGATAGAGAGCGTTTTATTCGTGGCCAAATATGTGGCTGCCCGTTGACCATAATACAGATAAGCCGATGCGGCCCCGGCCAACAAACCCGCCAGTGCTGCAGCAACAAAGTAAATGGCATCCATTCTTTTTCTCCTTTTTGTGGGTAACTAACACGCGCAAGTATAAACACAGCACGCAAGGTTAGCAAGACTTATTATGCGCCGCACTATTCAGTATAGGTTCCTCATTACTTTGGCTCGCTTTTTTCTTGTGGGTTGCTAAATTTCAATGGCTCGCTCACCTCCACTGGGTGTCTTTATTATGAGGGCCGCTTGGCCGGTTCGGGTTTCTTGAGACTCACGGCTCGCTACGTTAGCGTGGGTTCCTTTAGCATAATGGCTCGCTCTGTTCCGCAGGGTTGCTCACTTTCCATGGCTCGCTATTTACAAATGGGTTCCTCGACCTCGCTGGCTCGCTTGGGCTAAATGGTTTCCTCGTAGCTTATGGCTCGCTGTCTGCCAATGGGTTCCTCGACCTTGCTGGCTCGCTATGTTTCGCAGGTTTACTCTCTATCCATGGCTCGCTTTGAGGCAATGGGTTCCTTCTTGCATATGGCTCGCTTAGAGGCGGCGGGTTACTGCTTATCTTTGGCTCGCTCCTTGTCGATGGGTTACTAGCATTTCATGGCGCGCTCAATTTGTATGGATGTCTGAAACCTTATGGCTCGCTCGTTGTCTATGGTTTGCTGAGATACTATAGCTCGCTCCTCTTCATTGGGTTGCTGATATCGTTTGGCTCGCTTTTCTCTTGTGGGTTGCTCCTGATTATTGGCTCGCTCATTTACAGTGGTTTACTGAGTTTCTTTGGCTCACTTTCCGTGAATGGGTTTCTATAGATGCTCGCGCATCCCCAATTTCTCGACATGAAACGGCTTGGTCGCGGGCAGCCCTTCTATCTTGCGCCAGGCCACATGGAGATCAATTAAAAATAATTTGACTGCGTAGCGTAACGCCATATTGTGCCGGTGGGATTTTGGAGAATATTTATGACCCTGCTCCTTTCGTTCTGTTATTCGGGCTTCCTCGTTTGCAATCCCGTAGACTTTATGGTTCTCTAGCCGGTGCCGGTAGTTGGCATAAATCTCGCCATATGGACTACCATACCCCGTAGAGTGGTACCCCCGTTCGGCGCATTTCACTTTTTCGCAGTCCGATACACAAGGCATCCCGACCTTCAAAAACGCTGGGGCAAGTACACCCATTAATTTCGTTTTCAGGAAGGGGTTAAAGGTAATCGAATCACGCTCCGCTTTCTTGCCGGCTTTGTTGGTGTATGTTACCGTGACCTGATGCTCTTTCCGCCGGCTACGCCCCATCCCATCGGCTACGTGAGCACGTTTTGGGTCTGTCGCCACGTCCAGACCAGCGAAAGCGTGGAACGATGACGGATAGGGTGCTTTATGGGGGTCCATTTCACTGATGATAACCCCTGCCATAGCTGGCCCAACTCCTTTGATGTCTGCCAGGAATCCTGTCCATATCTCGAAGGTGGCAACAATCGCTCCGATATCTTTGAACTGGACCTCTTCTCGTTTTAGCAGCTCTATATACTGACTTACCAAGGTCATCTCCGTCTCTGTGGAGATTATCCCATCACCCTGGGCATTCAAGGTAATGATGCCATCTGTGATTCGCTGGTACTCCACTCTGATCTGCTTCAGCAATCTCAGTTTCTTGGCATCAGACAGGTCTTCTTCTTTGGTACCTGGGGCAATCCCCACTTTGACCTTGAAGTTTCCAACCAGCCTGTTGCCCATTGCGATCCGCAACTTCTGGATGTCATAGGTGCCTCGCACCAGGGTCTTTACCTGTTCCCGGGTTACTACTGTTTTTGGTTTGCTCATGATGGGTCCTCTCGTGTTGTTATAGATTGGCCCGAACCAGCGCCTCCGCCGGGTGGGGTGATACAGAATTGCCAACCAGCCACACCTGGGTGGTTTTAATCAAAGGCTTACCATTATATATAGGATCGATGATGTAATCATCCGGGAAGCCTTGGGCCCGGTATAGCTCCCGGGGCTGCAGCATCCGCATCCCAATATCGACTATCTGATAATCCTCGCCGGCTACGGTCACCAACCCCAACCTGGCTTGTGACGTCAAGGTATGCGCCGGCTCATTCAACGCTTGGCCTGTAGCGGTCCCGTAATACTTGATCAGAAAAGCCCGGACTTCACCCAGATGAAACCCGCCGGCGGTTATGGTCGGCATCGGTTCCCGCAGGTCCTGACCATGGCGACAGGTCCCCCGCATCTTTATCAGGTGGCTGGTTACCAAGCCGGTCTTGCCCATGCCACCCGGTGTAATTGTGGGAGCAGGATTATCCACCGATCGACCAGTGCCTTGGCCGAAGTATCGCGTCAGGAATGCTGTGAGCAGTTGATTCTGAGTGTTCCGGGCAGTGATTGTCGGGAGTGGCCTGGTGATCTCGCTGCCCGTCGCCCCGCCATAGTGCTTAATCACATAGGGCGCCACCAGATAATGCTCCGCCTTGCCCGTAATGGTTGTGAGAGGCCTGTCCATTGGATAACACCGCCTGGAATCACCTTGCCCCGCATGGCTGGTCACAAGAATAAACGGGTCGGGCGCATCGATCACAAACCGTTGCAGGCCCCGGCCGATCCGCCGCAAGGTATTCTTGACCAACGGTTTCTTCCGGGAAAAAATAGACGGACACGGGATTGACCAGTCGATGCACTCCGCCGCGGTACGGTACGGGATCTTCTCCGTGCCATGGGTCGGCTCAGGCCATACGATCGGGCGCCCATCCCGCCGGGCCACCAGGAAGAGGCGAATTCGAGAAGTCGGTGCGCCGTAGTCACATGCCCTCAAACTTTTCCAGTCTACAGAATACCCCATCTTCTGAAATTCCTTGACCCAATTTTGGAATGTTTTCCCCGCCCGGGCTTTGTCGGCATACCACTCACCGGTTGTCTCGTTCTGTTTTAGTGGCCCCCACTCCTCAAATTCTTGAACGTTCTCCAAGAATATTAAGTCGGGATGCACGGCCGCTGCATATCGAGTGGCCACCCAAGCTAAGCCGCGGATGTTTTTATCCACCGGCTTGCCTCCCTTCGCCCTGGAGAAATGACGACAGTCCGGCGAAAACCAGGCCAGGCTAACCGGCTGTCCGCCGGCGACTTCTCGGGGGTCCATATCCCATACATCCTCACAATAGTGATAAGTCCCGGGATGGTTGGCCCGATGCATTGCAATAGCCCGGGGGTCATGATTGATAGCATAATCGATCGGGCGGCCGATTGCTTGTTCAATACCAGTGCTGGCGCCGCCTCCACCGGCGAAATTGTCGATTACAATTTTGGTCATCTTCCCTACCTATTGCTGATGTATTCTTTAATACCAAGTATAATCTGAGCCCAGACGCCTTTGCCTGCAATCCATAAGTCCAGGGATTCCCTCATTTGCTTGATTTTCTTCAGAAGATAGTTGTGTTGATTGTATCGATAGATGATTGCTTCCATGAGATCATCAGGACATTCTGCGAACCGGGCCACAAATTCTGCGCCGGGGCCACCTATTTCCCCGGGCCCTCTTATGACCATTCGCTCTGTCTTTTCAGTATGTTCCATCTCTTCCTGGTTTCGGTCAAATTCGTCCCGCCTTTTCTGAGCCGGGCCGGGGGCGTAATAGCTCCGTTGGATATGCGTTGGTAGGTTATTCATGATCCTCTCCTTCCTTGTTACAATTTTGTCCATGACGAATCCTTTCGTGCTTCGGCGATTGCATCCCGCAGATTTTTCAGCTCACGCCCATCAAAGGCAGCCATTAATGGCACATTGCCCGCGCTGTCAATTTGGTCTAGCACTACGCTTGCCGTTGAGATCAGATTTTTCCTGTGTCTCCTTAGATGCTCGATGTCCTCACAGGCTGGACATATTTCAGGCCGCCCAAGTGAGCTGTGGCGCGAGTGAATGTGGCCATGCATGCAATACCAAAGATCTTTATGCTCAGGCACGGTAAGCCTTAATAATTCATCGTTAAACTTTGCTGGTACAGTCATTTAATTAGCCTCTTAATTAGATCGTTCATGATGTCAGTCTGCCGGCCGGCGCCAGGTTCGCCTTCGGTTGCCGCATCGACAACCGCACGCTTTTCATTGATCAGCTCCTGGATATCCATGTCAATGCTGTCTTCGGCCAGTAGATACCAGGCCATGACACTATCCTTCTGACCGATCCGATGACAACGGGATTCGGGTTGGTCGTGGTCACCCGGGTTCCACCCCAGTTCAATGAATAACACATCGCTGGCCGCGGTTAAAGTGATCCCAACACCGCCAGCCTTCAGGCTGCAGACGATCAGCCGGCAATCTTCGTCTTTCTGAAATCGGTCAATATTTTCCTGCCGGATGGCTGAGTTATCCTCGCCCAGAACCCGGGCGGCATTATCAAAGCCATCCAACAATCCTTTCTGGATATCAATATGACTGGCGAACACAACCAATTTTTCGCCGGTCTCCAGGAAATCATTTATCCACTGGACGGCGCCGGCCATCTTGCCTTTGGCGGATATCTGCTTCAGGTGCTCTATCTTGGTGAGCTGCAACGCCCGGGCGGCCCGGGCGGCGGCCGTCATCCGGTAATTTGCAATCTGTTCGGCCTGCTCCTCTTCGTCCAAATGCTGGATTGATATTTGGAATTCTTCTCGTATCCGAGCGTTCTCTTTCAACCAGGCAATCAGATCTTTCTCAGCTTCCTTATATTCTTCTATGTTGTCCAATTCAACTGGGATATCTGATCTTTGTTTGGGAGGGAGTTCGGTAAGAACTTCGGATTTGAGGCGCCTGATATAGCATTGCCCCCGCATGAGATGATTTAGTTCGCCCAGATTTTGGGCGCCAGATAGGTCAAGACCGAAGCGAGTATGATGGGCGTTACAGTAGCGCTCCGAAAACCCCCAGAAGCCCCCTAGATCATTTAGTCTACCCAGAATAGTCAGTTGCGATATGAGTTCTGACGGCCTATTCAATATGGGCGTGCCACTCAACAGCAGCCGGATCGGCACACCCTTGGATAGTTGCTTACAAGATCGCGTCCTCAAAGACTTGAAATTTTTACAATATTGAGACTCGTCTATAATGAGCGCTTGCAATTTGATATTCAGAAATTTCTCAACCAGGCCGTTCTTGGATTTGCCATGCCCGTCTCGCTTGAAATGACGCTTGACCAACTCAAGCTCGTCTCGCTTGAACCCCTTTAGCCGTTCCATGATGTAGTCGCCGCTTTCGTAGGTTCGCCCTTTTGTATTGGTGAAGTCTTCGGTACATACCCATCGATTCGGTCGGGGCTTGAGCATATCATAATTGATGATTACAATGTCATAAGCGCCGGGCAGGTTGTGCTCGTCATTCTCTAGGTAGATGCGGCCGCCGTTCCCAGGCAACACCCGATAGAACTCTTTGCCCTTCACCATGGCAACCGTTCGGTCGGGCAGCCATTGCAGGGCATGTTGAGCCCAAACGTATTTTACTAAAGATGGACAGACTATCAATGCCGGAAAAGCGTTTTTGACATGAATTACTGCAAGAGATTGGGGCGTTTTCCCCAGCCCCATCTGGTCGGCTATGAAAGTGCGTTCTGCGTCAACCGCATATTCTACGCCGGCTCGTTGGAATGGATATAGCTCCCCGCCCAATCCTTCTATTTTGAAATCGGACGATCTTGCCCGGGAACCCTGCAGAAGGCGTTCTTGCTTCTCCGCCAGGGCACCCAGGAGATCGTAGACCGCTTTTTCTACTTCGAAATCATAGCGGGTAGCGAACTCCACTATGTCTTCGATGATGCTTGGGGAAGGGATGAGTAGCCAGGTCTTGGTGTCTGGGTCGTATCGCCGATTCTGCCGGGGGAAGGACTTGATTGTGGCCACTATATCCTGGCGGTAATCAAACCCAACCAGAATGTTTCCTTCTTTGACGCACATATATTTGGAGGTCCTGGGCTCCGACGAGATTGCCGGTTCGGGGATTGTGTCATAGTCAATGCCATAACCGGCCAGCTGCCCTTTGTATTTTTGGATCATACGCCAGACAGCCCGTATCTGTTTAGGGCTCCACTTGTCGTAGGGTTTGGCGGCCATAGACTTGCCGAAGTGGGCGTCTATTTTATTGAAGCCTTGACCGTCGTTCGCGCCTGCGCCATCGCAGCGGGACGAGAGTTCCTGTAATGCGCGTTCAAGTATTACCACTACTGGTCACCCAGCATTTCCTGGGCTCTTGCAATAAGTGCCCTTGCGGCAATTTCTTGATTGTCCTCTCCCTCCGTAACTACCTGCTCCTTCAGCATATCAGCCATTTCCCTGATCAAACCAGCCTGTTCATCGACCGGTTGTATGAACTCAATCGGGGGGAAGAGTTCTAGGGCCTCTGCTATGAGATGAAGAGCATGGCCGGGGATACCATGTGTGTTATCCCATGTTTGAGGGGGCCATTCCTGGCCGGTTTCCTCGATTAATTCGCGGGCCTGCTCTAAGGCCTCCCGACCCCATACCAGGGCCTTCCCGATATCCGCCAGGTTCCCGCCTATCGCAGTTGCTATTTCCAGCGGAGTTCCGCCCATATCTCTGGCAGCCATGGCGAATATATTTGCGCTGGCCACTATCAAGTCGGCCATCTTATCAGAGATAAAGCAGGCCGCGGCAAATTCGTGTGGCCCAACATTAATGCCATAGGCAGGAGTCCCGTTGTCCGATCCGTCCTTGCCTCTTGAAAATAGTTCCATTTACGCCCGTCCTCTCTTCTGGGGGGTTAGTTTCCGCCGGGGCTTCCATCGGCCTTCAATTAGCGAGGCCATCCATCCGGTCTCGATCAGACGATCTTGTATCACCTTGACCCTCCAGACATTACTCTTGGCGTCCCAATGTTTGACAACAGCCATCACCCATCGAGCGTTGGGGCTTTCAGACCTGGGCGATTTTATGTATATGCGCATTCCAGCCCTGACTGAATACTCCCGGCCGGGGACGTCATTGAATGGCGCCGGCGCCGGCCGGCGGTTCTTTGGTACAAGAAAATACATTGGATCCCTGTTTAATCGTTTAATCTGACAGGCATCAGCAGGACACGCACATCTTCCTGTTCGGCCTCAAAGAACAGGGCTGCCTCTACGGGGCTGCCCCACTCCCATCGAATGGGACTGCCGCAGGATTTGAGGGCATTGACCAGGTAATCTATATTATACCCGATGACGATCTCTCCTTCTGCATTATCTATGGGGAACGATCCCTCCCCCCTGCTGTTTGTCTCAACATCTACAGCTGTCAAGGCAGCTGCGGTGGGTGTGGTGCCGATTGTTATCTGTTTTGTGGTAGGATTACAGAAGGGCTTGAGACCTCTCAGCACCTTCAGGGCGGCATTTCTGTCAAAATACGCAGACCCCTTTCGTTTTGTGAGCATCACTGACCGATAATCTGGAAATTTCTCATCAATCAGGCGAGAATAGAAGACACAATCATCGAGGGTGAATCGTAGATGACTACCGGTCTTTGCAACCTGCACTGAATTCCCCATGAACTTGGCCAGAAACTTGATCGTCTTGGTTGTGATGATCCCCGTAAAATCCTCACTGTAGTCGTTCTTACGATCATCAAAGTTCCAGTTCCGAACATGCCGCAAGACATGACCATTGGTGGCGGCCGATTCTATGATGCCATCCACTATCTCGACCTGTATCCCCATAAGGGAAGGTTTCAATTCATCATGGCTGACGAATGGTATCTGTTGTTCCAGCATCTCCACCAAGGCTCGGGACCATAGCCCGACCCGTTCATAATCCCCTTGCGGGAGAAGAGGGTAATCACCACTACTCCTGGGGATTGTGGCGGTTATACCGTCGAAGGTGATCTTCAACATGTCGTAGCCATGGTCGGTGGCCTTTTCCCTGATCACCAGGCTTTCTGGCTTATTGCTTAGGATATCAGATATTGTCTTGACTGGTATTTGATAATCCCCTCCTGTTGATAGCGATGCAATCACATGGTGTTCCAAGTCAGATGCGATCAGCTCCCCATCCCGGAAGTAAATGCGTTTTAGCGCCGGCAAGAGTGAACGTCTGGGCGCAATCATTCTCGCCATTGGCAGGAATCTTTTTAATGCTTTAAGTAATGTCACGAATCTCCCCTTTAAGTTGAAATCCCCCCGGATGCACCGGGGGGATTGTTGTCTCGTGGACGGAACGCTTGTTGATCGGGATCTCAATCCCGGGTGAAGATGGAATCGGAATGCCCTATTCTGACGAAGTTCCTCGACGCCTCATATGTAATATTATCTTCCGCCAACACAATCCGGGGCCGGGTTAGATCAATCCGATGCCATAATCCCGTGCCACGGTGATGTGCAATCTGCCCGGTGATAACGGAGTAACCGGCCCGGCCAGCGATCTTAGCATTGTCCAAAGTTAATTTGTTTTCGATGTTCGCCAGTGCAAACTGTTCTGCAATGCCGGTAAAGGCGACCTCCTGCGCCACTACGTCCATTGTGTTATCAACAGAGGGCATGATTACCGAGACTGGCAGGCGTTCGCTGGTTGCCACAAGCAAGGTGGCCATGACGAACAGCATCAGCCCCAGGACTGATAGGATGTGCTTCTGCATGATCGTTCCTTTTTCTTTTTGGTTCAGATAAGGCCTCGTCCAGGCCAAATTAATGGTGAGCAGGGTTCCGTCTTAGGTCTATCCGTCACTGGTCAGTCAACAAAATAAACCGTTACCAGATTGCGCCTGCCAGATTTTCAGACGCGCGTCTATTCACAAGCAGTTGCGCCGGATACCCAAACTCACCAAGTGGGGGCGGTGGGCATCGAACCCACGACTTACGGCTTAAAGGGCCGTTACTCTGCCAACTGAGTTACGCCTCCAGGAGCTTCGCAGGCTCCTTCCTTTTTTGGTTCAGATAAGGCCTCATCTAGGCCAAATGTACGAAATGTTATGGGCGCATGCAAGATATACTTGCTTGCCTTGCTATTCCTGCGCCTCGAAACCCCCCGGTAGATCGACTTCCCTATCAGCAATGACCAACCGAGTCCAACTTTCATCAACACTGAGTTTCCCATTATCGAATTGGTTGCTCTCGGGATTATAAGCAAAACTAGCTTCTTTGATCATCACAAATTTAATCCAAGAGCTGCGAAGAGTTTCTCGATCAACCAGTTTTAGATTGCCACCACTCCCTCGTGCAACAATCACCCGCTCTCGAATTGCCTCGGGGAATGTTTTGATATATTCCAACAGTGCCTCGGGCCATTGTTCTGACAGAGGGACTGCCGCCCATCTATTTGGGGGTTCATATTTATCGACTCCAGGGTATATTTCCATTCCTCGGGCCATGAAACTTTTGACATCCCCATTATCTAGGATCACTCCAAGATGAGAGACTCTACCCATGTTTTGGACCTTGCCCGACACGCCGCTATTTTCAACAAGTACACGCAGGATCAGATCCCCTATTTGCACGCTTTGTGTATTCATAGCGCTTCCTTTCTGGCTTGGTTCCTCTCGGACGCCAAGTTTGGCGCCACGAGGGATATTACGTTTGCAAGATCGCGCCTCACTGTAGCACTGTCGGCTACCCTGGCGCTAACTTCCAGGACATCAAGCGCCCGATTTGCGGTAGGTATCAGTTCATCTTGGGCGGCCGCGATCTTATGCTTGAGCCAATCAATATAGCTCAGCGGCGTGTCGCCATCATGATGTTCTTCTTTCCATTTAGATAGCCACTCGTCAGCCTGTTCCTGGGTGAAACCGAATTGTTCCACCGCAATTTTTGTCCGTGCCTCATCCATCAGAGTCCTCCTTTAAGTAGGGTTGTAGTTCAACCAGTAATTGCTCCCAAAAATTGCCGTGCATATTGCTGATCTCTAAAACGTCATCAAATATTTCCTCATTCCTTGTTTTTCTGGCAGCATTTCTAATAAGCATTTCAAGGTCTAGTGGTGTTAAGCGCATTTCGATCTGCCCCCTACGAAGGTTGGCTGTATTTATTTAATCCTCACGATTTGTCTGCCTCGGATCGAAAGCTACCAAGGGAGCGCCGTTGGTTGCCATGTCCACTACCAGCGTTCAACCAAATAGTGATAATGTCTTCGCCCTCAAAGTGACTTATGTTGACCGTCGCGCCGATTCCCCAGCCATGTGCTGTTACACGAAGGCCGCTATTTCTGGAGCCCAGCCGCGAGACTGCCCCCCGATTGCCTTCGATCGTTCCTCTAAAGTGTGCCATTTTGATCCTCTCTATATAAAATCATGCTCTTGCCGTTATTACGATCCGTGATCGTCGCCCAGGCCTCACCTATTGCTTCCTGAATTACATCCTCTTCGATGCTACAGTTTAGCAGCAAACACATTAGTGCGCCCCGGGCTTCTTCGGCTGTTAGCCGTTCAATCTGCCGAACGTGACTTGCAAAGCAGTTTACAACCTGCTGTTTTGTTCGTTCGTCATCCCTGATTTTCATTATGAGCCTCCCTGGTTGCTGTTATTGTGGCTGTGGGCCATCGTGGAACGTGCCCCCCCATGTCTAAACCTGCTTCCCCGAAGAAAATGAATCTCCCCTGGGTTAAATTCGCCCGGGAAGCCGGAATCGGCATGATGGCGGCAAGCAGTGCTGTCATGCTAGGCGACTGCACAGCCTCTAATAATTGATCCCGCACATGTTCGGCGGACCTGTCTTTGTCGTCACGCCTTAAGTTCTCGATTTTGATGGTGACAGTAATTGGCATATCTCCTCCTTTATAGCAGTTCAGCCAAACGCAATTTCCGCTTACGGAAGTAGGCGCGGAGGGCATCCGCTGCCGTGCGGTGCATTCCAGCCCTAATTCTGTGCCAGATGAAGCCCGGGTCTTTGTATCCCTGTTCATTGACGGCCTTCCAGAGTAGGCTGGGCACATAATATTTCTCCCGGAAGTGACCAAGCAGATGATCCACACCCATAGCCTCATCCATCTCTCCAGGTTTGCGGCCCTTCGTCATGAGGCAGCCGAAGCAATCGCCCATGCCGGGGTCGGCCAGCCCGTTCTTTTTGATGTTGGCCAGATATCCCTTGATGTAATCCCGGACCAGCGCATCCACCTTTTTCTTCCGGCGCTCGATGAATTTCATTTTCATGGCAGGGTCGCCACCACCGATTGGGATGCCCGACCTTGATACCAGCATCCCGTCCTCATATAAGGCGAATTTCTCCCGGTAATCATCTGATGTGCCCAAGTACCATATCCCGTTATCCGTGAATAGGTGTGCCGGGCTGAATCTATTGATTCGGTCCTTGGTGGTGATCGTTCGCCAGCCGTTGCTCTCCAGGGTGAAAGTGCCATCCGGATGGTATGTTACCACATCTGTCTGGTGCAGCTGGATGGCATAGTCCTCTCCCCGCTTGAATAGCCGGGTGTTCCGGGCCACGGGTTTGCCGTTATCTGGCGTGCGTGCTCCTGCAAGTAGCTGTTCAGCTTCTGTGTGGGTTGTGATTGAATCGTACATGGTGCCCCCCATTTTTATTCCTGAAAGTGATTGAAATACTGGTTCACCGTTGGCGGGTCAAAGTCATAGGCTCGTCCTACTTCGCACTCCTCCCCGTTTGGGTTTTTTACTGTGCCAAAGCACCCGTCAACATCATAATCAACGATTAGAACCTGCATGTTTTCATCTTCGGTTACCACGGTGGCGACTCCGCCCTCTACTGTAATCAGGACTCGTGACATTATATCTTTCCTTTCGTTGGGTTGATTATAAACTCGGCTCTGGCAATATCGTCAAACTCCCAGGGCTGGGCGTTTACCAGTGCATATTCTACTTCCTTGCGCGTCCTCGGCTTGGCTTGGCAGTCCCACACGAACGCATCCCTATCTGTCTTGCTAGAAAACCGATAGACCCTATTTTCATGAGTGGCATAATGATACTTGGCCATGTTATTGGGTGGCCTCAGCGATTCCGCCTCTGGCAAGTGATTTCATGTTGTCGATAGTGTTCCTAGCGTGGAGCAGCAGATTCTGAGAGAAAGCGCCTTCGCCTTTGGCAATTTCCTTCAATGCCTCTAGCAGATCCGGCGCTGCGGCATGAGTTGGGCACATGGTGAAGGCGGGATTATCGTATGCTTCATTATCGGGTGTGTGATGCAGCCTGCACCCGCATACAGCTATACCTTCCTGCTCACCGTCGTTCAACCAGATAAACGGAGATGACTCGGGCGAAGATGTGTCTGGCAAATCCGCTAATGGTTGCCTGGCCATTCTGATGATGCTACGGAGCGTCTCATGGGTGTCCTCAATAGTCATCTCGCTAACAGGGGTAGTGTCTCTGTTACCGTTCATGTCTTCTTTATCCAGCATGATCCCGGCGATCTGTTCAAGCACAGCATTCATTGCTGCGGCCATCTGTAGGATGTTCTTCATCGGTCGTGTCCTTTCGTTATTTTGCAGCCAGCTTCCAGTGTGGGGTAAGCATCCCAGCCATGAGCACGGAGGCTGCATCAAACTGGTGTTCGTTGATTGCTTTGATGTTGGAGAACGGTGCGCCCGGGAATCGCTCCCTTACCGCTCTTTCCACCTCGGCCTTGCTCCCGCTCACCTTGCCCGTGCTGGCTTTCTTACTGTCCCGGGCGGAGATATTCACTACGGGGATCCCCGTTCTGCCGATCATAGCCGGGACAATCGTTGTCAATGACGTGGCATAAGCCAAGCCTTTGGCTGCTTTGTGACTCAGGGCTCCGCCGCTCGGTGTCTCGCTGAATATCAAACAGGGCTCATGGAATAGTAGGCGGATTTTATATTCCCTGGCGATATCGTTCAATCTGCGGGCGTCGTCGTCGGCCACATAAATGCCTCTCTTCTTGGATTCCTTTGTCGTCCGGAAGGTGTAGCATTCAATGATCTTATCCAACCCAGCGTCATAAACAACTATGCCAAAAGCCCTGAATGATGGATCGACCCCGAAAAAGAGTTTGTTCATGATGTTCCTTTCAGGCTAATCTATCACAAAGGAATCTGCTGCTGCTTCCAGCCACTCTCGATTAGTCTTGCTGATTGAGCGTTTGTACCCAGTCTTGTGGCCGCCTCGAGCATAGCGCCGTGCTCCCTCATCGGTTTCGTCGCATGGCACAAGTAACTCCTTTATCCAGTCCAGCACATCAAGCGGAGAAGGAGAACCAAATATGGCTTTGGTGTTGACCGAGTAGATAGTCATCCCATCGATTTGATAATCAATCCGGTAGTACGCCGTACCTAGTGGGCAGACTGAGATTTGGGTAATGACCGGAGTAACCGTTAGGTCTGGGTTTATGATTAGTTTCATTTTATCCCTCATTTTTGCTTTGGGTTTGTCTCTTCTCAGGTTACGCCTTGCAACCTGTTGTGCCAGCCCCGGAATCGAACCGGGGCGGAACCGTTCTGGCTATTCTTGGGGTGGTCTACCAGCGAAACCATCGCGGTAGCCACGTCCCAATTCTATACGAGGGTCTTCCCCTGTGCCGAGAGACAGCCATTGTTCATGTTCCTCAACATTGCCGAATGAGTCCCCGTGGTAGAGCCTGCGCAGACCACGCTGGTAGCCCGCAGCGTAATCACTTACCACCAGTTTTGATTGGTTCATAAGATTGGTGAACGTTGTTTGATCCATTGATTATCCTCCGTGTTTCTCTGTGATTGTCGCGGCATCGGGGATTACATTGACTGGGCCCCAATCTTTGCCAGCCCCCATGTTCACAACGACGATAAGCACCCCGGCAATCTCAGTATAATGGCTGACCCTGCCGGCTGTGCCTCTTGGCAGAACATCCCCTGTCGTCGTCGAAACGCAAGGCACATCAATCTGTACCGTATCATACTCGCTGAATGGCAGATCCGCTTCAGCTAAACGCCTGGCAAAGGACTTGGCCTGTGCAGCCGTGCTGAAGGCCTGAAACTCGCTGGCGTTTTTGATGCTGCCGTTCGGCGCCGCTTCCTGGACAGAGTACAGCCGTGGATATGGCCCCCCTGATCCGTGGTTCTGTTCGCTGGTGATGAAATACCTGCCGCCATATAGGTCGCCCAGCACACGATCATTAAACCACCTTAATGTGTCCTCATCAAAGTAGTGCCCGCCGATGGCAGCGTTTGCAGCCATGATTTCGCCTACGCTATTGAACATTTCGTTCCTTTCGATTATATTCCCTTTATTAAAGTATATCCGACCGGCAACCAGGAGAGCACCGCAAATATGGTCATTGTTCTTTTGTCCTCCGGGTACCGCTTTGCATAGATGACGAGTATCGCCGAAAGACCCACCTTTGCGGCAATGCGAGCCGGCTGATGCACCATTAAAGGGTTGAGTTCGGTGGCGCCTCGTGCCAATGCTATTTCTGTGATCAGCAAATCTGTCGCTTGACCAGCCAAAGCCCATCTCAGCGCGTTGTTCTGGCCGTGCAAGAATGTCGTCAGCAGGATTATTATGAAAATGCGATACATGACCCCTCCCTTTGTCATGAAATACCCCGCAGACCATCCAACACAACCTGGATGTCGGCCTGGGCCCGTTCCATGCGCCGGATTGCTTCACCCATGCTATTGCAACCCTCGCTTTCGTCCAGTTCTCGCATGATAAATAGGAAGAGGGTGTCTCCGATGTTCGCTCTCTCTACCTGTTCTATGCTTGTGACGTAGCTATAGTCGCCGCCACCATAGACCTTGGCGGCTATTTGCTGTTGTTTATTCAGTGGCATTGCTTTCCTTACCTGTTAAAACTGTCTGTGATGGCACTTCGCGCCCGACTAGAGAGGGCTTTCCAGCCCTGTTCGTTGCCGTCCCAATCGTTCATGAGAAAACCCTCGATGTCAGTGGCGATCACATTCAGAGCCTCTCTCAGTCGGGTTCTGCCCCTTTGCAGGGCTGCTTTGTCCTGCTGTAGTCGCTGGTTCTCAGCCTTCAGTTGAGTGATCCGGTGGTCGCTCATGCTGTTCTTTCTCCCAGTCGGGTCCGTTCATTATGTCGAAGACGCCAGTATCGACCCATATCATTACATAGCACAATCTCGGGTTCTCGTTCAAAGCATCCTGGGCTGCCTCGCCTTCTGTGAAGCTTTCCGGCACGGCCTCAACCTCCCACCCCCGGCGCTCCAGTTCTTTGATGTTTTCTTCGGTTTCAAATCCGATGATGCATGCCATTAGTCTACCTCGCTGATTTGGATGGTGTATTGCCCGACCGTGTTCCCGTTGCTGTCCTGAAGGTCGAACGACCGGGTATAGAGACATGGATTGTCTACTATCTCCCCCGCTGTGGCCGCAAACATTGCAACCACTAACGCATCTTCCATGATTCTGTGGATTTCAACATCCACCCCATTGTCCTCGAACGCGGCATTATCCACGTTCAATTTTATTCTCAGTTCTGCTTCCATGTCACACCCGTTGGTTTATCTTTGTGCCCTTGGCGATTGCGGCCCCTACGGCTTTAAATGCAAAAGGATTTTCGCGTTTCTGAAACTCGTCCCCTGGATGGGTTGCAACACTTCCAAGGATAGCACTCGCAAGTTTCAGCGCCTTCAGCATGTTCGGCACCGCTTCGGGGTTGATCCCTTCGCAGGCGTTGACGCATGCGACTATCCGGCTGGCGTTGGCATATTCTTCGTCGTAGCGTTCAGGGACAGGCAAAGTATGAGTATCAGCGATTAACTCATTCTCGGGCCCCCTCACGTATGTTTCATTGACTTTGGCGTCTACCTTCCACGGTTCTGGCGTGTGTTTCATGTTATCCCTCTCTGGATGTTTAACTTCTTAGGATGTTAGTCATCATGCCCGCCCAGGAGTCGAACCCAGGCGCGTACCATACGGGCTAGGCGGTTAAGTTACAAATTGTGCCAAGGCCGCAATTTCAGTATTGGGCGGAAGGGGAATCTCTGGGTAGTTCATCCCGTTTAATTCCCCAAGCGACCCAGCTGCAAAGTACCCGGTATTTTTTGAGTAGTCGACCCGGCCCAATTCGCCCTGGTTAAGGTTGCCAGGTCGGAATGTAATAGAGAGACAGCTGGTAATGTCCTCCCCACCGTTTTTGTAGAAATGGATGGACGTTGTAGCTGCAAGTCCGTGCGGCCCCAGGAGTTTAAAGTATCGACCAGGGAAGAGATTTATCAGTTCCTTGGCAATACCCTCGACAATGATGTCAATCCAACTTGGCCTTTCTAGCCGAGCTCTTTTAGATTCAAGCCGGGCTATTTGATCATGCCTCTGTTGAATCCGCCTTTGTAGATGGGCTGCTTCTTCCTGATACGCTGCGTAGCGATTGACGTAGTCGGTTGATAGTTCGGAGAGGTTCATGGTCTCGGTTCCTTCCTTAGGATGTTATAGGATCGATATCAAGTTAGGCTATAAATAAACTACAGATTGGCCGCGCTTGATCTGCCGCGCGATATTCCGGGCCTGTTCAAGTGCCATAGTTTCATTTTCCCCTTTCAGGGGCAGTATCATAAGGGCTATTCTTCGAGCCATTTATTGGTCTGTAATGCCCATGATATGGAGGCGGGGGCACCCAAGTCATCGCCTCCGACATCCAACCGTCCGCTTGTATATCCTTCCGATATAAGGCGGCCAATCTCCTCTTTTTCTAACTCGGAAAGTTCTTCACCTTCCCCGAACGGGACTGGTGTTCTCTCTTCTTGTGTGCCCTGTGTCATCTTTTGTTTCCCCTGGTTTTTGACGTGTTGTTTTTCCTCTCGTGTTCAGGCGTGATAGAATCCGTCCGTATAATCCCAGCGTTTCAGTGCATCGGACACCCGGTCGATTACCTCGACGGCGGACAGATCGATGTCGGCGTCCAGCGGATCGCTCTCGCTCAGCCAGTCAATGGCTGAGCCGCTTACCATCAGGACGTTCTCATATTCGTACCATTCCGTGTCGAATATCAGATGCGTTTCTGCAAATGTTGGCTGTTTAATGCTCGGCATCAGCACCAGGTCGCCGGGGACTGGTTCGCCGAATTGGGGAAGCATTTAGTCCTCCTGTTCTTGGCTTTCGTAGGCCTCAACCAGTTCAAGGCCAGCATCATCCACCGGCGTAAAGGCCTCCAACAAACCCATCACATCATCAGTTGACCAGTATATCTCCTGGCCGATATGCCCACCGTTCGGGCCAACGGTATGACCCGGCGCCATTACGTCGCCAAATGCACCTTCCAGGCATCGCACGGTTTGCGCGTTCTCACATGGGACTTGTTCCAGTATCCCGGTTACTGAGTCCTCAATCTCCAGGTATGCTATACCGGACCCATAGGAGCCATAAAAGCTCTGGATGATTCCTTTGCGTACATCCATTTCGTGTCCTTTCTGTTTAGTTCATGCAGCATTTCTTGAATTTCTTGCCCGATCCGCAGGGGCATGGTGCGTTCCGGCCTACCGTGTGTCAATGTTCAACCGGATACCGTGCGCCTTGGCATATATTTTACCGAGAATTATTATATCGGCATCGTGATCCAGGCGCAACCAGTTCCGGCGGTGTTGGCACAGGGCCGTCCACTGTTCAGCCTTATTCAGGCCCGCCCACCATGGCAGTATCAGGGCAAGCGCCGGGCAGTCCTGTTCAATGGGAACGGTCATGAGCTCAGGGTATGTTCAAGCCATTCCATAAACCCCAGACGGGTGTCTCCGTTACCGGCTTGTTCCTTCCATTCAGCCCACCATTGTAGGGCGTGTTCCTCGGCGAGATGGAATTCTTCGACGGCTTCTCTTATCCAGACCGATCCCCCCGTTGGTACGTCCAGGGCTGAATAACCTGCGAGTACATAGTTTTTGTTCCAGGTAGATTTACCGCCCCGGCACCTCATGAGCCTCCATCTATAATCGTTGGCCGTTTGAGCCGCGCCGGTGTTCTCTACATTTTCGGAGAGACAGTTCGGGCACTTGTTCCCGCCTGCCTCCACATACTGTTTATCGGTCAGTTCTGGCATTGTTCTCCCCTTATAGGAATATGACCCGTGTCCCCGGTTCGGGGTAGATCGCGTTCTGTGCGGCATATAGTGCCATGCCCTCCATTTCGGCCCTGATTTCATCTATGATGTGTTCATGGGTAAGCCTCGGCATTCGCAGCCTGGCATCGTCCCAGGCTTGGTTATTTTTCGCCTGGAGGTTATCGCCGTTCAGTTCATCGTTGAATCTGGTGGCGCTCTCACTTACTGCCGTCAACGGCAACATCAGAGCCTTGCCCCGTGCCCGTTTCTGGTCGCTCTCGCTTAGGTCGGTGTATGTCCGCATGATTCCCTCGCTTTCAGAGTTGTTGCAACGCCGGGAGCGGTAACCGTTCGCGCCGTTCCAGGGTGATCCCGTCTCGAATGTCAACGGCGGCCTCTCGCGGGATCTGTTCCACGTCCGTGCGATAGACCTGGATTGTGCCGAACGGTGACAATCTCAAGTTAATGTCCGCCCGTGGCCGTGGCCCGCGCTCAATTTCCTGTACGATCCCCACCGCCCCCTTGTGCGGCCGTTCGTGACTTGAGCGTAAATCTTCATGCTGTTCTCGCTTTGAGTTGTTTATCATTTTCAACCTGGAAAAGGTCCAGCCTGGTTCTAACTCGATAGATGCGTTTGCCGATATCCTTTTTTATGATTCCACCCATGAAGTCTGTCCAGATCACCAAACCTGTCTGACGGTTATTAATGGCGACCAGACCTACATCGGCGGCGGTTATGGTATGTACTAATTCCATGAATTTTTCGTCCCAGGTCATGCTTCCCTCGCTGTTCTCTGTTATTTTAAGCGTCCCTAATTATCAGGATGTGCTGCTCACCCAGGTACTCTCGGATTACCGCCCGCACCCGGCTGCCGGCGTCCTGCCGGGCATCCGTCCAGCAATTCTCACAAATTCCGTCGGTGAGTTTCAGTTCGTCCTTATATTCGTTTCCGTCGCAGAACTTACAGGTCGGGGCTATTTCTGCCATTTTCTCTGGATAGCACCATTCGCAATAGCATCCGTGTTCATCGATCCCTTGCAGTTCGCCCGGCGTATACTCACCGCATCCGCTACAGACCTTGATGCAATAGCAGTCATTGCATACCTTGCCATGATGGGAAGATGAGATTCCGCCCTCATCCCGCAGGTCGGTCAATTGGATCTCCAGCACGTCAACATATTCCTTGCAGGCGTCGCACCGGACCAGCAGTTCTTTCCCTAAGTGCTCTTCCAGCCATCGGGAAATTTGCGCCACGGTACTGGCATTTATTTCGTTCAGGCGGTCGCGGTCGGCTTGGATGTTCAGGTTGAACAACTCCGGGTTGTCGTCATTATTCCGATGCTTGAGCATATCCAAGACTTGCTGTTCCTCCGGCAGGCCGTCGCACCCGCTGGAATAAATATCGTGGAATTTGCCGCCGTCATCAAAATAGGCGTAGTTCCATTCCCAAAAACATCCGTCGTACCCGCCGCCCTTGTAGCGGACAAGCGTGTTTTTCATATTTTATCCCCCTTCCCTGGCGGTTGCGGCCTTAATCAGGTTTCTTGCTCTGTCGCCCGGTGTTTCGTTATGATTCGCGCAAATTTAAGCCGTGCCATATCCAGCGTCTTTAGTAGCTCTGTCTTGTCCTGCATTAGCCGTGCCCGGTCCTTTTTAGCCTGATGGCCGGAGTCAATCAAGTCACGGATGTATCGGGCGCAGCGTTCGGGATCATCTACAAATTCGCTGCCGCCTGGAGTGAGACTTTCTAGGATTTTCATTGGTGTATGTTCTGTCATTTTGCCCCCTGTTCTCTGTAGTCAGTTACGATTGTCAGTTCATGCGCGACTTCCGCTTTGGCGCCGTAGCCGGGAACCGGCTCCACGTTCACAGTCCCTTTATAAAATATCTGTTCAATCCCAAGTCGCTCCCTTACGCCATCAATTTTTACATCAATCATTAGTGCAGGATTAATATTCTCAGTATATCCGGGGTCAAGTTCATCTCGAATCGCCTCAAGGCATGCGATTACTTCGGTTAAGGTTAGGATGTGTCTTTTCTTTGCGCTCATGCTGTTCTCGCTGTTCTCCCCCAGGGCAGGGCCATTCTGTTCAATCGGGTTTCACGGTTTCAAATTAGTATAGCCGGTCAGTTGGTATGTGTCCTCCCAGGTTGCGCCGCAGTCGTTACATTCAATTCAGCACCATGCAATTGGCCCATCGATTTGTACCACGTAATGGCCTTCCGGGCAGCTTATCTTTTCGCTGTCGCATTTTGGGCAATAACGCCCCCCTGCCTCGGTATATTGTTTCTCAGTCAGTTTTTGCATTGTTCAGGCCACGGCTATATTATAAGCTAGGGCGATACTGTGCAGTGTTGCCAGTTCACGGGCATTGCTGTTGAATGTCGGCGGCCACCGCCGGGCCCGTTCGCCCGGTTCATGCGTCACGATCCTGCCGTTCCGATATTCGATAGTAACGCCTGCACCGGCAATAATTTCCCGCAGTTCGGGCGCGGTCATTTGCCTGGCCTGGCCGTTCTGTCTGACTGTAGACAGTGTTTCCATCTGCTCTCCTTTATTTTAATACAGGAATGTACGTCACCGTGGCTGGTGGCTGCTCAAGGTTGAACGCCTCCACGATGGCCCCCTTCGGCAGTTGATTCCATTTGTACGTCACCGCCCGCCTGAAGTAGTCTGGATCGTGGGTTTGCCAGGCCCAAATGACCGAGCCGTGGTCGTGATCCGTTCTAAAAAAGTATTGTGCCCCCTGGACTGTGGCTAGGCCCTGCATAGATGCTTGTGCAGGACTGAAATTCGGTGGGCTGCCTTGGTCAGCACGGTACAAGTTCCAAGTTCCCCGCAAATGCTCCAAGCCGGTCGGGTCGGCCAGCCACGGGTTTTTGCTTTATTGTGACTCGCTGGTGAGCAGTCAATTACCCCCGATTGGCCGCCGGCCCGTATTGCGTCCGGGGAAATCTTTACTGGTGTTCCTATTGGATACATGCTACCCCCTTGTTCTGGTTTGCCGTTCTAATCAAATTGGCCGCCGTGATTGTCGCAGATGTTCCAGACTGCCATCCAAGAATATTGCACCGTTCCGAGGGCTGGATTGTCCGGGCTGATCCGAGCGTATCCCTGTTCATTCCGGGTTACCGTCGCCGGTTCCCCGGCCAAAGTAACCCGTCGGCCAATATATTGCCGATGCTCACAACACCGATGCTCCGGCCAACAAGTGTAATGGGGGCGGTTTATATCCATATTGTTTTATCCCTTTACTGTTCTGGATAGTGGCCTGCAAGGGGACGAAACCTTGCAGGTCTGGTAAGTGTGGCCGATCAGGCCATTACGATGTTGCTGCGAACGGCCGGGAATTTGGCGTGGAACTTGTCCAGTTCCGCTTGATCCATTTCCGTGCCGAGCTGGGGATTGGTGGTGTTGTTGGCCTTAATGACCCGGTACGTAACCGTATCACTTTTCCCGCGCCCGCCCTTGGTAACCCGCAATTCGCTTACGATGCTCGGAGTTACTGCTGCTGGGGACATTGTAGTTCCTTTTTCTTGGTTTTTGTTTGCTGCTCTCCTGATTTGTAGGGGCGGATTGCCCGCTCCCGTTCTCAAGTGTGATTCCCCACTTTCAAGCAGAAAGTGGCCTAAATTTATTCCCCTTGGAGCAGGACAGTAAGCAGGAAAAGCGCCACCACAATCAACCGCAATAAAGTAGATTGCCACGGGTGAAACATCCGCCTATAATAGCGGGCTGCTTTGATTTTCCAAGGGGAATAATGGGCAGGATATATACTAATAATTTAGCCCTGATTATAATGAGACTTTGAAACTCATACCGCCCTGCAATATTATTGCAAAGGCTTACACTAGGTAACGCTCCAAGTGGGCGGAAAAGTTACAGTTATATTTCCCCCGTCGTGAAATCGGGAACCTATATAACCGGCCATCAGCGGCCGCACAAGGCAACATATAGATTTGCCTTGCCCTGCTATGGCGCTGCCCTTTAATGGCCGCTATGGTGCCACCTTGCAAGCGGATCAAGTATAGCAGCTGATACCGTATAGGGCAAACGGGTATAGTCACAGGAAAGGGCCGAAAACGGCTTGTTTCCGGCCCTTTTATAGATGGCGGTTGTGTAGCGGTTAGCTAGCGGGTTTAATGCGGGTTACTTCGGCTCTTAGGCGGTGGAGTTTGGTTTTAAGCGCTGGGAGGTTAATCCCTTCCACTTCGGCAACTTCGCCCCAAGGTAGGCCCGCCATTCGCAAAAACAATGGGCCGATCAATCCCCGATTATCAGCGATTTGCAAGGCCTTATTCACCCGCCCGTCTATGCTTTCGCATTTTTCTATCGCGGTTTTTATTGCGTCGTGACTAATGCTGATGCGATCCCTTCCGGGCGATAAGCACACCTTCAGATTTTGCAGGGTGTGATCTACCCAGGGGCTATTGATCCCGATTTCATTCGCGAACGTTACCGGATTTTCGCCTAGCCCTTCCAGGTAATCCACTACCGATTGGCCCGGTTTCAGGTCAAGGCTACTGAAAGTGGTTTCTCTCAGTCTGTGGCGGGTGAATTTCCGGGCCGCCCGCATTGCGCCATATTTTGCCGCTTTCAGAGCGTAGATAGCCGCTTTTTCGCAGGAGGGCTCAAACTGTTTTCGCACTCGGAAAACTGGTTTAAGCTGGTGGCATACTGTTTTTCCCGTCGGATCGGTGACCGGCTGGACCTTACGCCTAACCCGCCCGCTGGGAGTATACAGCATTTTACGGCTGGTGGTTTCCTCACTACGGCAATCAATGGCCCCCCCCGCACAGTGAGGTTGAAAGGCCTGGAAATATGCCAGTCTAGCGCTATTGGCGATATCGTCACTCCATAGGTGCCGACCCTTTGCCAGCCCTAGGGGATAGCGGATCCCCCAGAACCGGAACAGCCCGTCGAACCGGGAAAGTAATACCGCCACCTGCTGATTGCGCACCGTATCCGTCGGCCGGGCTGGTGGTACGATTTTCAGGTTGCGGTCATTCCAGACCTTTTTTCGTAATTGGCTTGCCGTGTCACTATACAGCCCGGTCAATTGTGTGGGCTGGTGGCGCACATATTGTAGGTCGGCCAACTCGCTGGCAATCCGGCCCGCTTCGGCCGCGCTTATCTCCGGTCCGTCTGGGATACTCCCCACCATCTGATGGTAAGCGAACGGATTACGCTTATGAGGTGTTTTATTCATGCTTGCTGCCCTTTTGCTATGGTGTTAATCACTTCGGCCAGGTCTTTGTCCCTCTCCCATGTTATAAAGGCCCCTTCGGACAAGGCCCCTATTGCATTGACCTTGCCCGCCGAATCAATATAGCTATAGAGGATCATCTTATGACCTTCGATCATTGATACGCGCCGGCGTACTACCGGATATTCAGTTGATAAGATAGACTCAAGCGCTTGCTTGGTTATCCTGATTGAATGTAACATTACTCACTGTCCTTTGTTTCTATAGCTGATTCGCAGCTATGGGTTTACTTGCTTGCTCTATTGCGGCCGCGGCGACTTCTTGATACTGTCGCATAGCGTTGTGAAGGTCAGCCACTTGCCAGCCCTCAGTAAGTAGGTCGGTTGTGGCGATAAAGCCTAGGGCTCTGACTAGCTCTAGGTTGACTCTACGAAGATCCGCAATCTCTGCTAGTAGTGTCCCGACTGGATCGCTCATGCTATCCCCTTTCTTGTTGTTATAGTCCATTGCTAAAGCAACAAACCTTCGGCGGGTTTCCCTATCCATTTTGCCCCAAGCATAGGCTAACCCTCGACTAAACCGACTGCCCCACATCTGTTGGCACGGAAAAGAAACGCTAGGCCATAGATCAACCGCTAACCCGCCAACAGTCCGGTTTTCCGTATAGGTGACTATAGCATCAACTACCCCAACGGCTTGCTCTGTGATCTTATTTGTATGTGGCATTGCTCACTGTCCCTTCGTTACGGTGTTAATCACTTTAGCCAGGCGTTGGCCCTCTGTCACAAAGACACCCCCAGACCAAGCACCTATTGCAGCAACCTTGCCCGGTATTGGATCGGTGCTGTAGAGAGTCACCCTGTGACCCTCAATCAAGCCCTTTGATGGATGCCGGTATACTACCGGATATTCAGTTGACAATATAAACTGAAGTACCCGCTTAGTGACCCTGATTGAATATGGCATTGCTTACTATCCTTTATCTTATATGGTATCATTACCAAGAATAAGATAGTCACAAGGAACAAGGATAGCAAGTGTTATTACTGCTGCCCTACTATGGCCGCCCGCATTACTTCGCCCGCCCGTCTGGATGTATTACCCCTATAACATCTATAACATCTATTACCCCCTTAACATCCATAGCACCTTATAGCATCCTATAGCATCCTATAGCCTATGCGCGCCCGCGTACGTGAAACCCACTAAACTAACCCTGCCACATTATCAACAAAAACTCATTTTAATTATTAGGGAGAATTACCTAAATATTTTAAGTGGGTTAGTGTTATTTCCTTCAAATTTTAGCCATGTTCGGATGGCTGTTTTTTGGCGGTGCGAGCAACCTTCGCCACCAGTTTGTGGCCGACTTGGGAGCGTTAATCTAGCGTAGATTAACGCATTGATGTTTATAGCGACAGTAGAGTATATAATGATAAGGGGGTAAGGTTACATTTGAGGCCACCTCCAACCAATCCAGGGGTAGGTACTCACACATCACTGTGCGGGGGGTGGCTGAAAACGGGTCTTTTTAACGGGTTGCATTATATGTGTGGAATTGTTTAGGGGCATACAATATTTCGGCACTCATCCAGTGTGCTGGGTAGGTGCGTTTTGGATGTACGTCTATAATTAGAAATTGATTTTGTTGTTAGTGGTTGTTTAACGGGGATTTAACAGGCGTGCACAAATTCGGCACCCAACCAGCGCACTGGTTTGGTGCGCCCTATTAGGAGTAATTACTGGTTATATCCTAGGGCTGTTTTCTATAACCCTGTTATATTTAAGCAGTTAGCGATTTTGTGATAACCCCCCCAGCATACTGGTTAGGTGCCGATTATATAGTAATGTTTACTAGTTATTTTTAGTATTTGTTTTTCGGTAAAAATATTTATTACTATAAATACTGGGTAATATTAATCTTACAGCAGGGGTGTGTTGGTGTACTGGTACGGGGGCATACAAGAAGGGTGCCGAATTAGTGTGCATCTCTTAGCTCTTGTTATGGCTTCCCGGAGGGAAGACATATTTAAGAAGGATGTTAGGCGGGTGGGCTCTTTTCTTGATCTTACCTCTAGGTTTAGAAATATACCGATTTTTAATCGGCACCTAACCAGTACGCTGGTTGGGTGCCCTGGGCCGGGTTTTCTAAAAAGTATTTGCATCCTTGTTATTCTTGTTTAACTTGCGGGTAGCGGTCGCTAATCAATCAAAGGAACACGATGATAAAGTTAGGTGACACAGTAACAGATTCAGTAACCGGATTCACCGGCATGGCAATGGGTCGCGCATCTTATCTCTATGGCTGTGTAACGATCCTTGTAAAACCGCAGGACCTTACAGAAAAAGGGGGAATGAAGGATAGCGTTTGGATAGACGAGCAGCGCTTGACCATAAATCCCCAAGCAACCTCCGGGGGACCGCAGGAGAACGAACCTCCAACGGTCTGACAATGCCCCGTAAAACATGGTGCCTTAAGACGAAAGGGGTTCAGTGAGGACGACAACACTCGCGCGCACCAACCCTCTCTAGCGGGACAGTTTTTTGAGCAGATGGCGGCTAGTTCATACCTAGTCTGGCATGCTGGTACCCTTGGTTATCCTGGTGCTCTCCCAATCCTAGTATGAAAGTGTTGGTGAGCCACCTTTGTGCCGAAACAAGGCAAGCCTATGCCGTCTGCTTACCGGGGCCGTCTTAACCGGCGGTCCCACAACTTTGGAGGTATTATGAAACACGGCAGAGAAGACTATGACAAAATGCAGGGGCCCTATGATGTCCCGGGTACCAAAAGAGATCTCGCACTCTCTGCTCACCGGCAGGCACAGAAGATGGAAGATTGGTATAATGACCTGGTTGAAGCGGGCCTTGCCAAACCCGCAGATCTGTAGCGGCGCCGGCGAACAGGGGAAATCGGGCAACAGGTGACATGGCGATACACGGGACTAAATACTGCTTTGAGAAAAAAGGTCACCTAAACTCGCGTCGTGTTTACCACCGATACTCAGAGGAAACCCAGGAGCCCAAATGCAAGAGGAAGTTGGCCCATCCAGTATTGATGAGTTCAATTCCACAGATGCGCTTCCCCTGCCAGCGGTGTTTTGGGAAGGTTAAACGAGGAGGTTGATGGTGGGCACTTTTGAATTTATTGGGTCGTTACGGCAGAGGGAAGATTCGAGACGATGAAAATAATATGGGCAGAAGTAATAATAGACCCCGACTTTGAATATGGCCCTGTAACCGAGGAGTCACGGCAGGCAGCCTGTGCCGATGGATTGGACGCGTGGGCTTGTCGCACATTAGAAAGCCCCCCTGAAAACTTCGGGCGTGGGCTAGTGAAAATAGGACAACATCTTGGCCTCTTAGCAACCCGCCACAATCTGATGGAATATGCCAAGAAATTCACATCGCCACTGGCAGTGCCGGCCGGGCAACCCATATTGAAGAATAAAAAATAAGTAGACAAACGAGGAGGCGACGTAGATATGGCTGAAGTAGAGTTTATTCAGAAATCTTGCCCTTGTGGTTTCATTTATATGGTGCCCGAGTCATTTGACAGCCAGCGCCAGGACGATCATCAATCATTTTTTTGCCCCGCCTGTGGGTCGAAACGGTATTATGCCCAAGATAATGAGGAGGAAGAATTGCGGGAAAGATTGGCCCACATCGAAAAGAGCTATAGATATGTAAGGGCTTCGCGTGACCGGACAAAAGCGAGATTGGAGCACGAAGTCCGCGTCAGAACCGGGTACCAGGGCCAAGCGGCCAAGCTAAAGCGGCAGATGGATGCAGCGGAGTCTGCTGATGGCTGAAAGATGCAAGGAAACGGTTTGGGACGGGTCTACATGGCGACACCGCAAATGCCTGCACGATGCAACACGCGATGGTTATTGCGGTCAACATCATCCCGATGCTGTTAAGCGCCGGAGGGGAAAGGCCGAAGCCCGGTATCAAAAAGAGAGCGCTGTAAGAGCGGCAAAACAGAAGCGTGAGGACTTTGACCGACGGGCCGGTGCTAGGTGCCGGGAGTTGGGTATTCAACCGGAGGACATCAGATAATGGACGAAACCTACATCGAACAGTGTAACTGCCCGGAGATTCAAGACGTTGCTCCTCTTGAGCCGGGCGCTCGTGTTTGGTTCCCTATCCGAGGGAAAGATCCTGCGGGAATTGTGATATTTGGAGAAAACGACATTGGAGATGGCAATTCCGATGGATGGAACAAGACGGAACTTCTTGAAGAGGGCTGCGTAATTCTCCCCCGACAAGAGGACATTCAGGCGATGCTAGAACCGGAGATGATTGCTAAATATTTGCCCTACACTACGATGGCACCCACCCAGATTGGAATAAGATGAAGGCGCTGCGGCTATGGTTTGAAAAGCAAAAACCACGGTATCAAGAAATACTCATGTCGTTGAATGCTACTCAATTTTGGTTGGCGTTTTATATGAGTTGGCATAACAAGCTCTGGACAGCGGAAGGGTGGGTGGCATGATTCGAGTTGAAATTGATTATTCGCAACTACGCCGTGTTCCATACACTGGTAAACCCTATGTAGGATGGCAGGCTATGCTGGTGGCTGCCGTACTCGCCGAAGCGGGCATTCCAGTTATTAGAAACTCTCTAACGGGGGTTTTCGTGGGGCTAAAGAGTGGACACCTGGCACGCGAGAACAATATAGAAAACGGCAATGCAGTATTTACCTGGGAATCAGCGGAGGAGAAGCCATGAGCACAGTATTGAATAAAACAGAAACGGCAGCATTACGCGGGTTTATAGATATGTGGAGAGAATCTGGCCCGCACCAAGTTTTGCCTGATGCCGCAATAGAACATATTGAATCTATATTCGCTCCCCATCTCCGGGGGCCGTCCCCGCGAAAGGAGATTTTTAGTATTCTGCTGAGGCTTAACAGTGACATTTTTATAAAGAGGCATGGTTGTCTTTAAAATGCCTTTAATGCCCTTGAACGCCTCTGGAACGAGGAAGGCCGCACTGACCCGCCTGCTGTCTATAAGCGTGGTTTTGATGATGGCTATTCAGTTCGCCAAGAGACGGTTAAAAAACACCCTAACGGATCGAACTGCCCCAACCCCAATAAGGATGGATTATGCGGTTGTTGCTCAACCTGCGGGGGGAGGAAAAAGGTATGTCCTTCAGTATGTCCACCAACCGGCGGGCCTTGCGATCTGGATAAACTCAAACATCTTGCTACTTGCCCTGCATTATTGCCCTGCCCCGACTGCACAGAGCCGGGAAAATGCTTGCGTTGCGGTGGGCCGGTTGGGTCTGCGGCGGCGTGTAATTTTGTTTCAGGTAGAATGAGCGGGCATAGATGGGCTGATCAGCGCAAGGGGCGCGGTCGCTAACGGGGCGGCTGGTTCGGCAACGGGCGGCGTTTTTGAAGTTTTTAGATGAACTTGAAGGGGATGAATGATGAAACCGGAAAATATTTTAATCATTGCGGAAACCGATCAATTAATCGGGTATGCGCGGGGTTTAAGTGGGCTATCCGATAATGATGGTCTGACAGGGATAGCGGAAACTATCCGTAGAAAAGTTGATACGATAGTCAAGGCGGCGCGGGAGGAAATGCTGGAGGAAGTTAGACCTGAAATTTGTTACGGCTTTGGGATAGGAACGCGCAAGGTTCTAAACGAAGTAATCAACAAACTCATAGAGGCCGAGAATGCCAACTGACGAATACAACCCCTTTTGGTTTTGGATGAAAACTACCGAGAGATTTACGGGCTGCTATCCCTTAAAGGTGCGGGTAAAGCGAGTCGATGGCTCTCAGGGCTATTCTGTGGCCATGTTTGATCTTGACCGCTATCTTCCTGAAACCCAAGAATACTGGAAAGATTTAGATGGAACCGAACACGTAAAAACCTTTTATCCTGAGTGGGCATTTCTAAAAAAAGATGGGGGGCGTGTCAAATGAACCCAACACCCGAACAAATCCAGCGCAAGATTGCCGAGGTGCAGGGGTGGACAGACATTATAATACCACTAGACGGTTATCCTCGCGGCAAACCTCCAGACCATAAGGGAGGTATAAGAATCCCTCTCCCCAACTGGCCCACCGACCGGGACGAATCCTATAAGTTGATAGCAAATATAAATTTTACCCCCTTCGATTATGAGGTCATGTCAGCATACGACGAATCTTTGCTTTACCTCGAAACTGAAGGCTGGCGGTGGGTAGAGTGTAATTGTAAAAGCGGGAAAACCCAAGATTTACTTTGTCCTGATTGCAACGGCGAAGGCGGGGAGTGGGTGAAGGTATGAAACCTGACCCGTGCCCGTTTTGCGAGAAAACCGAACTGGAGTCAAGCGTAGACGCATACTTTATACCCGATGATAAGGTCCGTATAGGTTGTTTTGATTGTGGGGCGCGCGGCCCCGCAGTTAAACGAGAGAGGGGTGGACGCGAAGAAGCAACAAGGGCCTGGAACACTCGCCCAGGTGAAAAGGCAGCGCGGGTGGAGGCGCTAATGGATGCACGGGAAAGGTTATTTGCCTTACCCACATTTTCACTACCATCAGGTTCCATTCAAAGTATACAGATTTCCGCCGTCGAAATAGTAATGGATGAACAAATCTTGGCCGAGGGAGCCAAAGGGCAGTGAGAATCGCCTGGTCCCACAAAGATCCCTATTACCACGCCTGGCCTGTGCTGTGAATCTCACTCTTGCAGATAGAGCAGCTAATTACACATCTGTATTCCCCAAGTACCCGCCCATGATGGCGGCTAACGGATGGTTATATGGGGTTTGGTATTGCGGGACGTCTTGGCAGAAAGCCCGGCTCTACGGGCAATATCCCGGCAACTATCTGAAGCGAGTCTTATCACTATTCCCCGATGCTAAAAGGATCCTTCAGCCATGTGCGGGGACAATAACGGGACCGGGGACTACGCTTGATATGTCGCCCGAATTTTCACCGACTGTGATTGGAGATGTTCAAGCCATGCCTTTTGATGATGAATCCTTTGATCTGGTGATAATTGATCCGCCCTATGGCAAGGACCACGCTGAAAAATACGGATTCCCAATGCTGGGCTATGGGAAAACCCTAAAGGAAATTCGGAGAGTCTTAGAACCGGGCGGTTACTTGGTTTGGCTGGACAATAAATATCCATCCTATCGAAGGCTTGATTGGCACTTAATCGGGCTGATCGGTGTCGTAACGGGCTTTATGCGAATGGCGCGGCTCTGTTCGATATTTCAGAAACCCTCGGCCACCACCATAGGGCTGGGGCTGTGAGAAAAGTTAACCAAAAAGGCGAAATACCAGATAAATATTTGGAAGCGTGGCGGCGACTGGATCTGCCTAATTTAATTGAGGTCATCTTAACAGTCTTGGTGGGCTTCTATATCGGAATTTTGATGGGACTACTTTGAAGGGGGCGCAATGCCAACGGAAATAGACCGGCAATGCAAGGAAGTCTGTACTTACTGTGCGGATTATGGTGAGGAAGACCCTATGGACGATATTCTCTATTACCGTGAAATTGAGGGCTGCTGGTATCATGGGGATTTTGTTTGTGCGGCCTCAGAAATACGGCGGGTGGTGCATGATGGGTAAAGAATTTCATTCATTGGCACAAACAAGAAAGTATATCCAACAGGCTTCTCTAATATTTGGATCAATTTCTATCGTAGTAGAACGTGAATATGGAGAAGATGAGGAGCAGGCCCTAGTGCGGATCACAAAAAAACTAGCCCGTCAAGCCATTCGAGAAACAACAGAGCCGGGTGATAAAGTTTTCTGCGAGCTCGACGGTCTGATAATGTGGCTTTAATAGAGGAGCGCATGATGGAGGTGAAAGATGGTATTTGTAAGACACCCCGTGATTCCGCGTTTCTGGTCTAAGGTTGATAAATCTGGTGGAAGGGCCGCATGTTGGCCTTGGCTAGCCAGTATACAACAAGACGGCGGCTATGGTAGATTTTCGCTTAATGGTCGAAGCATACCTGCTCACCGCATGGCATATGAATTGGTTGTCCGCCCTATTCCGAACGGCTTAACGATAGACCATTTATGCCGGAGACGCGACTGTGTTAATCCGGCACACCTAGAGCCCGTCACAATAGGCGTTAACACACTTCGCAGTCCAACGGCTGCGTCGGCTGTTAATGCACGCAAAACTCATTGCAATAGTGGCATCTACTTTCAGGGGCTAATTTATTAATTCTTAAAGCAACAGGATGGAGAGTTTGCAAGACATGTCGGAGAGCGCGGCAACGTGAATATAAGCAACGTCTAAAAGAAAAGCGGGAAAGAAAAGATGGATGATGAAAAACTAATCGCCGCCGCAGCCAAAAAGGCGGGGTGGACAAATGTTCACGAAAGTGGCGGTGATTACTATGGAGACCATTGCGGCGAGCGATTCCTTCTCCCTAACTGGCGCACCAGCGTAGACGCCTGCCTGGAACTGCTGGATAAGGAAAAGCAATTTGAAATCACGTGGTTATCGCGTCAACAACGGTGGAGAGTGTACTATGAGGGTCTTATACCAATGGCATATCACAACTCCCTCCCCCGCGCAATCCTACTCGCGTGGCTTGAGGCATGATGCTCAAAAAAGAAATCATATCTGAAGACATCCGGAATATGATTATCACCGGGAAACTTTCAGAGGGCGATCCAGTATTTAGCCGGGAATACTCAACGAAATATGGAGTAAACCCCAAAACAGCCAACGAGGCCATATGGCTGCTGGCCAACGAAGGGTTGCTTTGCCACCGGCCTGGGAGTGTATATCATGTGGCCGATGGTGCGTGTGGAATGGCGACACAAACAGGCATAGCAAGAATTAAAAAAGAGGCACGGACGATGGTTGCCCGGGCCAAGGCGCTGGGGCTGAGCAAAAAGACCTTTTTGGGCGTAATAGGGAAACTTTATAAGACCTGACAAATGAGTAAGAGAACCATGATCGGGGAGTTGTATTGGCTGAACACCACCTATGCTTGCGGCGCCATCATCATAAAAAACGGTGTAATTGTTGATTCTTGCCCTATCTATAGGTGGATGAGAAGACAGACACTGGGGTATGTGGTGAGATATTTAAGACGAAAAAGAACATTGGTAGAATGTAAAATCGTGTCAGAGGACGATCAGTGATTATAGACCAGAAAATATTACCCCTCAAGGCCTTGCCCCAACCCCAACCATCTATATATGAGGGTGGGGACTGCGGCGCCTGCGTACTGGGAGGACTTCTGCCCCCGGATTATCATAACGTGCCGGCTGTCTATGAAGTCTGCCGAGAGGACTTGGAAGCATTCTCACATAGCACAATGACAGACTCGTTATTTAACGCTAAAGCACACGGTCTTATCGAGGATTTCATCTACACTGTACCAATCTGGCCGCATCCGGGTGCTTATATGATGTGGGGATCTACTGGATGGAGCATGTCCGGCGAATGGTTTGACTACATCAAGGTGGCTATCCTGGCAGGCTATTATGCCCTGGCACCGGTGGACGCATTTGGCAAAGGGATTGATGTAGATCATTGGGTTATGATTAAAGGATACCGCATCCGGGAGATCCCAATCAAGGGGAATAAAGCCGCCAAGCGAATCAGCAAGGATATATTGGTGTCTGATAGCAGCGTCCAACGGCCAGATCTGAAATGGATACAGGCCAGCACATTTCTGAAAAAACACGGCGGCTACAATGCAATATTGGTGCGGCCGAAACAACCAAACAATGAGGTGAAACGATGAAAATAGAAATAGAAATCTCGCAATTCCATCACGATGTGCTGGCGCATAATCAATCGGATGTGAACGCATTCTTCCAGGAGATGGTGACCAGGGAAGCCAATATTCAAGCGAGGCACCTCGCCGACCAGGAGATTCAGACAGCTCTGAACAATCCGAAGGCAAACCCAAAAATTTCGATGGACCGCGAGACCATCGTCAAAGCGAAATTTGCCAAGCCCGGCTATAAGAACGCAGCTGGTCGCTGAGCGGATCGTGAGCAAGCAGAAAAGGCTGCCGCGGTCAAGGAATAATCACGGGGTTATTCTGTGAATGCTGACGCCGCTCCACCGGTGTTTACCGTTGGACACCGCGAGGAATATGCCCAGGGGATAGTAGAAACCCAAAAGCAAGGACAAGTTCTTCTGAAATTGGGCCAGGTTATGGCCGGGCATCACGGGGAATCAATATATTATCCCGGCGGGATTGTGTTTCAAAACCCTCGGGATGCGAGAGAATACATCAACGAGGAATGGTCGGAAAAAACGCGGGCTGAGATGGCAGTATTCGAAGTCGAAGCCAGATGGGAACATGATTGCTATTCCCCGGGCGAGGAGATGTATTGGAAATATCTGATGTTTAACAGGCCGATCACATTACTTGTAGAGGACAATTCGTTATGACTCGTTATGCTGAATCTACATCCGTCAGTTCCGAGAGAAGCAGGGGCGAGATTGAGCACACGCTGCTGAAGTATGGTGCCGATTCATTCATGTATGGGTGGGAGGGTACGGGGGCCGTAATCGGATTTAGGATGCGTGGGAAAATGCCGGCAATGCTGCCGATGTTGACAGAACACGGCAAATCAAATAAAGGAGAATCATGACCAAAGCCGACCAAATCCTTCAATTGATAGGGATTCTACGCGATCACGATGAAAGTGGGCCCGGTCCCAAGATGCTTCCAGATGAAATTCTGGTGGGCAGCCTGTTTTGGGGAGACCTTCAATGCAGAGGAGATTTCATGATCAATGTCGACGTCGGGCATCTTATCGGCGAGACAATCCCGGTGAGACTGTCAAGGGGAATCCCCCAACAGGCCTGGGCCTTGATTTACAACTACAGATAGAGGAAGGATGCTCAATGGGAAAGTTGAGAAAATTGACCATCGGGGTCACTTTAGAAGAAACCGGAGAAAGCTATCATTATGTTGCTCATATGGAGTATAGTCCAGGGAGCAAGCTATTCTTTATCAGAGTACCCGAGGATCAGAGGGGATTCCAACCCGAAGACAAGGAAACGAAAAAGTTGGCGGGATTTGGTGTACTGATCCGTGGGTCGCGGGGATCAAGTGGATTAAGTGGATCGATACCAGTCTTCAGCGCGGAATTGGAGACAGACGCAATCAAAAAAGCAGCGACTTATTTTAGGGCGTTCCTTACGGCAGTACGAGCAACCCACAAAGTGATCATCTATAAATTTGAATATAAAACCGAAGGGCTTTCCATCGGGCACAATCTATATGGACCATACACGGGAAGGAAACAGGCACTAGAATTTGGCTTCGTTGTAGGTGAGGAGAATACTATCGGATCCAAGAAAACATATCTCAGGCGCTATTCAACTAAAATTATAAATGAGGAAGTTGAGGTGGTAGAGAAATTGGATGAATTGATAGACCAATATCACAAATGGCAGGTCATGGACTGGACAGAAGAGCGCGAACAATTCTTTGAGAACCTGAAAAAGGGGATGCATGGAATGATCGTGGCCGTGGATGAATTCGTATCTGACAATGAGGTTTTCGCAGCGCAAATCGACGCAGGGGCCAAGTTCCTATTAACCGAAGGGTAAGAAAAATGAGCATGTTGAATTTGATGCTGCGGTACAGGCCGGGGAGATTGCAGCATGACTGGCGAGGGAAACCCGATAATCTGAACGGAGGATAAAATGCCATTTACAAAAAACACCAATTTAGTTGGCGACGTTCGTTCTCATAGTGGTTACGAAGAGATAGAACGATTCCTCAATGAACTCGAAAAACTTATGATTCAATATAGGGTTAACAAGGTTGACGTTGCCTGGTCAATATATCCTCCTAGCGATTCGGAAAGCCGCCAGCCTTCTACAAAATCAAACGGTTCTAATCTCGGGATCAATGCTTAATGGAATGGATTCCCCCAAGATAGACCAAATCGCAACCCAGCTGCGGGGATGGTCTTTTGTATCCGTATCTGTCGAAAGCCCCCTGCAATACGAGGTTAGCCACGTCTTAACTGCTATGGGGCATGAACATCGCCGGGAATACAGACTGAATAGCCGTTCCCGGATTGATTTCTTCCTGCCGGAACACAGAATTGGCATTGAAGTGAAGGTGGCCGGTAAATTCGGCGAAGTAATGCGGCAGATCCAGCGATACAACGAGTGCGAACAGATAAAGGGTGTGATTTTGCTCACAAGCCGTTCACGACATACTGGTATTCCTGAGATGCTGGCCGATAAACCGGTCAGAGTTGTTTTTATCGGCGGTATCCGTTGAAAAGGACGTTTGGCGAAATAAGATTGGTCCCCCCGGCAAGCACTCTTCATCCAAAAGCAGGACGGTGGTGCATCAATGGTGACCGGCATGTCATGACCATGCTGAAGCGGGTTTTCCGTGGAGTTGAGCAATGGCACATCTCGGAAGTGGAGATGTCAAATACACCAGAGAATTGCCGGGATCTTCTCTGGTTCCTCGATCGATATCCCATGGAAGTTAAAGACCTGGAGATTATGCGGGCCGGCGCCAGCCGGCATGTTGCCATGTTGGAACGATTGGATGAAATCGCTGCGCCTAATTATAAGCCGCAGGAATATCCTCTGGCCATCCCCCTACGCAACTATCAGCGGGTAGCCGTTGATCTATATCTGGCCAGGGGGTCTTTATTGTTGGGTGATGATATTGGCATTGGCAAGACTGCCGTGGCAATTGGATCGTTCGCAGACCCGGGCACTCTACCGGCTGTGGTCTGTACCCTCGCGCATCTGCCGCGGCAATGGGAAAA
>SDBV01000706.1_pt1 | contig 48237 bp, 57 predicted proteins | sample 2277081 | NCBI WGS metagenome assembly SDBV01 (sample SAMN10402039, study PRJNA504765) | marine sediment metagenome | isolation source: marine sediment core GS10_PC15, 223 cmbsf | place: Arctic Ocean: Southern Knipovich Ridge | collected 2010
TGAACTAAATGACAAGCCAGGGGTATTTATGCAAAAAACTAGTTATGCTTGGAAAAAAAGAAGAAATAAAGTTGCTAACGCTATAGTAAAAAATATGTTGACATTTAAAAAGAGAAAAAATTAGACTTATTCTTAAATAAAATTTCAAAGCTCCTGTAGTCTAGGATGGATAGGACATGACCCTGCGGAGGTCATAACCCCGGTTCAAATCCGGGCAGGAGCATTAGCACTTTCGTTCACCTTTTGATTAATTATGGCATTTAATGATATAGCACCCCAAAATGTCCATATTTTAGGGATAGAAGGCGTGTATTGGCATATTTTTTCTATGGTGTACCTACCAAGACAAAATATGACTAAAGAAGCAGAGTGGGACTAGGAGCACTAATTATTATGCAACAGCTCTATATTCTGCCAGTTCATTTTAAATGCAGGTACTAATCTTTTTTTATTATCTTCTAATTTTGCAATTTCTTTTTTCATCAAATCAGTTAATGTTGCTTTTGCAACTGTTTTCAAATATTTACGATTATTCTCTTTATTACCAATTTTCCTAAGATTATACAAAATCATCTGTTTTTCTCCTTTTTGATTATAAGAAACAGAAAATGTAGCTAATTTATCATTAATAATTCCAAAATAAATTTTTTGTTTTTTATAAATTATTTTTTCCATCAGGGGATAATCACCTTGTTCAAAAGGACCTTGAAAATCTTCTTCCATTAATCTTTCTAAAGGTTTATACACAGGACTTTCATAAGATACATAAATTTCTCCTCCACGAGGAAAAGACCTTACTTTATCCCCCCAAGGAGTACTGATAATAGAAGAAACAAATTCTTTATACCCTTCAGATACAAATCCAGATTTTGGTTTTACATAATTTCCAACATACCTGTAACCACTATCTTTCCTCATTCTTAATATAATGGGGTCTTCAGCTACTCTTTCTTTAGATTTCAAAGTGTTTACCATAGGCCAGTAAAAAAATAAAGTATATTTAAAGTTAACTATTTATCAAATATCTTTCAACCCCTCTTCAGTAACCATAAAAATTGCTTCTCCATCTGGTAAATAAGGACTATCAATTAATTTAGCTACCCTACTTCCTTTTTTCCCTTTTCTTAGGTAAACTCTTGTCTGGGAATTATGGGCTACAATATTACCACCAATAGCAGTAGTAGGATCCCCAAAAAACATATCTGGTCTTGCCATAACTTGATTGGTCACATAAACTAAAATGTTATATTGACTAGCTAATCTCATTAGAGTATGCATATGTCTATTCAATTTTTGTTGTCTATCGGCTAATTGTCCTCTTCCAGAAAAATCAGCCCTAAAATGAGCAGTTAAAGAATCAACAATTAACAATTTTACTGGTTTCTCAGAATTTTTAATTAAATCTTCTGCTCTCTCAGCTAACAACATTTGGTGATCTGAATTAAAACATCTTGCAGTTTTAATATTTCTTAATACTTCTTTAGGATCCAAACCTAAACCTTTTGTTAATTGCATTATCCTTTCAGGTCTAAACGTACTTTCACCATCTAAAAAAATAGCAGATCCATCAGCACCCCCTTTCTCTTTTGGCAATTGCACAGTTACTGCTAAAACATGAGCTATCTGGCTTTTTGATGCACCAAATTCCCCAAAACACTCAGAAATACTTCCAGTTTCAAAACCTCCACCAAGCAATTTATCAAAATTCTTACTTCCTGTTGTTATTTTAATAACCTGTTCTCTTTTCTTTAGTAAATCTTCTCCACTTTCAAAACCCATATCTAATTTATTTCTAGCAGTATTGATTATTTTTCTGGCAACAGCTTCTCCAACACCAGTAGTATCTATTACTTCTCCAGGACTTGCTACAGCAATTGACATTAAATTATCATAACCAGCCTCTTTAAGTTTCTCAGCAGTTGCAGCACCAACACCAGGCAAATCATAAATAGTAAATTCTTTTTTATCTTTCACTGGTTTTTCCATTACTTCCTTCTCTACCATTTTAACTACTCTCCTCTTCAACTTCTTCTTCAGAAGATTCATGTCCTGGTTCAGTTAATAAAAGATCTTCTTGTAATTTCTGCAAAATAACCATAACTTTAGGAATATCTCCTCTTCTCAAATTTAATAAATCAGATCTCCAGATATCCTCGCCTTTCTTTTTATAACTTCTACTTATACTAACAGTTTTAAATTCAACCTCATTTCCATTAATCTCACGTTTATTAGACCAAATGCAACCTTCAATTGCACCAGATCTCCATTTTTTTATAGGTCTATTGCCTACCATAGAAACCACCTCTTGCTTTCGCATTTTATTTCAATTATCTCTTATGAGACAAAATAAAATATTAAAAAATATTTATAAACCTTACGCACACTTGTCATTTGTCTATTACCTAGAAAATATATTTTATAATATATAAAAAATCTAAAAATAAAACAGAATAAAAAATAATAAACTCTAATTTCCCTCCACTTCTAATAAAACCTTTAATTCTAAACTTAAAAATAGGGTAAAATAATTTTATTCCTTGTTTAGTCAAAATATCAAGAAATAAATGAGAAGAATATCCAATTAAAAAAGCATAACCAAATAAATTTTGTTTTAAAAAAATTAAAAGAAGAAAAACAAATATAACTGGATAAATAGTATGTAAAAAGCCTCTATGTCCAAAAATTTTATTCAATAACCATGAAAATAATTTAATATTCTTACCAATTTTAGATTTAGGATAATCAATATCAGCCAATGTAGAAGATAAACAAACAATTAGTAAAAAAATAATCCAATTATTCATAAAAAATTTTAAGAATAACAATCCCAAAAATAATCCAAAAACAAGATGTGTTCTAAATATCAATTTAACCAACAACAGTATAAATTAAAAATATATATTAATCTTGCCTAAGAATAAAGTTAAAGAGGAAAGATTGTAGGATTGTATGCAATGAAGAAATCACTTGGATTTGTTGGGACAAGATTATTTACAACAACCCTTAGATTTAGATCTCTGCATCCCCGATAGCAATCTGTTAACAATTTATATTTGTTTGGACCAACTATGAAGATTTTTTCAAACCTTTGGTTATTATTGGAATCCCAAGTAGGAGTTGTTTGTTTAAACCAATTCACTATTTTATTAGTCTCCATTTCTTCAAGTATCCCTTCTTTCACCAATGGTTCAAGCCCATATCTAATAATACCTTCCTCTTCAGGATAAATTTTATCAAGAGAAATTATACTTAAGCCAAACAAACTTTGATTTTTTGCTATTCTTGGCATTATTAATTTTACAAATGGGAATATCCCTGATAATTTATTATAATTCCATTCAACATCTGGATTTTCTTTTAGTGCTTCTCCCCATTCTGCCACACTTTCTGGGGTAAACTCTATGTATCTCTCTTTGTACCTCTTTAACATATCCATTGTTGGTTTTTGTGGTTTTAATCCTTCTTCAAATTGTACGAATCTAAATAAATTTTCTTTTGCTAAGCATTCTAAAGATCTTTCGGGATGATTTCTATTCCATTGATATCTAATTTCATCATCATCTTCTTTTTCCTGATATCTACAGAAACAATGATATCCCATAAATTTATTGAATGCTTCAATAACTGAATTTTCATGTTGAATAGGTAAATATACTGTTAACCAGCGCCTATTTCCTCTCTTTTGATCCTCTGAATCGCAAATCATTTCAAATGGTTTACCCTTAATTTTTCCCATCCACATTCCGCATAAATTATCAAATTCTGTAATATTTAACCCTACTTCTGTTAGTTCTTTTTTTAATAAATTTTGAGCATCCATTTTGGCTTTTTGGCGATGGTATTATTTATAAATCTTTCTAATTTGTATTTAATCTAAATTTCTAAAAACTTTTTAAACTAGTCTTCAATATAATTTATAAAAGAGAAAATTACTCCTTTTTTTCAATATCTTTCATTAATTCTTCAGCAATCATTTTAGGATCAGCCTCAGAAATATTTTGTGCCATAAATTCAAGTCTATCAAACATCTCATTTTTTTTAACATTTCCAGAAATAAAAATTTGTTTACCCAATATTTCTTTTTTTATATTTTCAAATTCCCCCAGATCATCTCTTAATTTCAATAGTTCTTCTCCATTCAATCCTAATAACATTTCAACTTGATTTCTAAAACAAACAACTCTTATATTCCCAGTACCATCATCAAAAAACAAATTCAAAATGGGAACAGGTTTACTATCAACATCCCCATGTTCTGCACAAACAAATTTATTCTCCTTATTTTCAACTTTTTTTCCACATGAAGGACAAGAATCATAAAATCTAGGCTCAAATATCTGAACAATAGTTCCTAAAAGCTCTACAAAATCATTTTCTTTTAAATCAACAATACTTTTCCTTACAGACTCTCTTTTAGTATAAGTTAATTCTCCAACAGTCTCACCCTCAGGATTAACAGATATCTTACTAACACTTGTTAAATGCAATTCCTTAAAACCAAGATTATTCTGCCTTATCATCCCATTTTTAATTTTAAGAATATCATCCTTTTCAAATTTAGATAATTCATCACACAAATCTCCCCATAAAACTCCTCTTAAAGTTCCAGTCTCATCTCCAAAAGTAAAACTAGCAACTTTACCTTCTCTCTTTTCATTCTTAAAAGTCCTAACATCAGATTTATTAACAACTTTTCCAACGACTTCAAAGTTCCTCATTCCAATAACTACTTCTTTGATTTTATATCTCTTCTTCTCTAAATCACCAAAAATTTTTATCCCTAAATCATTTGCAATTATATGAGCAGCACCTTCTTTACTAATTAATCCAGAAAGTTGTTTTAATTTTTCTTTAACTTTTTTCTCAATCTCTTCATCAGAAATATCAACTTCTTTTTTTATTTTTTCTACAATTTCTTCATAAGTTAAGTTAATCATTTATAATTAAAGAAAATTTCCTATTTTTATTATTTATTGTTGTTTAGTATACTCTAAAGCAAATCTAATCTTAACTGGCTTATGAAATACTTTATTTTTTGTATCAACATCAAATAAAACAAAATTACCTTCATCCCTTATATTCCAAACAAAATTATCTTTCTTCACATCTTTAAGTATCAATGTACCATCATTAATAGCTTCAATCCTACTATTAAAACAATCACGATTATAACACATAGGAATCAAAGCATCCATCTTATTTTTTATTGTCTCATAATCACTAAAATTATAATTTAAAAAAACTTCAAATGATGGATCAAAAGAATAAGTAATATAATCAGAAGTAACATCATCAATAATTTTACTTTTTGTTAAATTAAAATGAGTTTTAGCACTACCTACTATTTTACCTTCCTTTAAAACAGTATCATAATTATCTTCTAAAAATTTCCTCTCTTGATAAAATTTAAACAAATTATTCAGATTATTTTTAAAATAAAATGTAAAATCTCTTTTAAATTCAAAAGGATAACATTTAGCCTTTCCCTTACTCCTCCATATAATATATCCTTCTTTAGTTTTTCCACAACCAACTCCAAAAAATCCACCATTTTCTCCTAAATCATAAATTGCATTATAAACAGATTGTTTAGCAGACTGATCAATGTAAAATGATATTTTCTCAGCCTCTTGATACACATCTATAATCTCAGACTGAACCCAACCAATCCCTTTAGTCAATTCAATATCCTTAACTTCATTTATTACAAGAACATAATAAGAATATCCCATTACAATAAGTAAAATAACAAGCAAAGTTGGTGAAAAAATTCCTTTTTTATTCATATAATATCAACTCCACTTGTACTAATTGAGATAAAACTGGAACATATGTATAAGACGGTTTAATATCTTGCCTTATTCCAAAAAAACCCCTCGAACATATATTTTTAATCTTTATTTCTTGTTGCATCTCAAAACCAGTTTCCATAGCAGTTGCTAACTCTCCCCCAGGAAGATCAAAAAGATGTACTATTAAATCAAAACAAAGTTCATTTTTCTCCATAAATTCAATAGTTTTTATTCTTAATATTTCATAATCATAACTAAGATAAGAAATTGCAATTAAATCTGCAAAATTCATTTTCTCTTCATCAACAAAAACATCGGTTCTCAAAAAATTAATTAATAATTTATTATTCTCAGAAACTCTATCAGATTCAATCATCTGTTTTACACCTTTTTTAGAAATATTACCAACATTAAAGATAAAAAAGAAGCCAACAATAAGTAATACTATCAAAAGAATAGCCCAAAGATTTACAATACCTTCTCCAATATATCCTTTTTTATTCATTTTTAAAAACAATCTCCACATTTAACAATCCAGAATAAAATGTATCTTTATCAAAAACTAAAACATAATTTTTTTTATTTTTGTATCTATATTGTTTATTTTTCAAATCCTTAGTATAAAATCCCCTACTAAACAAGTCTTTATTAGCAAAAATCTCTATATTTTTATCATTATAATTCAAAGTTAATTTAGAACCAACATTATTTCCAAAATCAATACAATTTTCTAAAATATTTTGATCAAACCTATTAATATCGATTATAGATTTATTACCATAAGAAAAACAATTTTTTGAATAAAATAATCTATTAGATAAGATATAAAACTCAACATCAGTTGTATCTGAAGATCTATTAACATACGCTCCTAAAATCCAGGTAACAGAAAGTAAAGAAATTATCAAAAGAAGTAACCTTGGTATCCATAAAATCAACTCCCCAGTCAAAATAAAAGTGGCTTTTTTATTCATCACTCCACTCCGAAATCTTTTTCACATTCAATACATTCTCTTTTTTAGAAAACAAAATCCCACTTGGATTTTCTAATTCAAGAATATCATCCAAATTACTCTCAATATAACTATCCTCCTGATAAGGATAACTCCTTTTATTTAGCACATCGCCTTTCTCTCTAATAGTTACCAAACCATCTCCTATAATAAAAATAAAATTATTTTCTGGAACAAAATATCTCACTTCTATATCTCCAGGACTCGCATAAACAGCATTTAAAACCAAAGCAACATCTCTAACCAAATAATCCTGGTTAAAGGTAGTTTTATCAGCAAGATTATTTACATAATTAAATAATCCTAAAAGAATTATAACCAACACAACAAGATAAAAAACCCAAAAATATAATCTTTCTTCCATCCCCTTTTTATTCATACTCAATAAAAAGAAATAATCATTTATATTCCTTTTGAATATAAATCATTTCTAAACAAAACATAATGAATGCTCCCCATACCTTCTAATATCCCAACCAGCACCCTCAGGAGGTTCAAATCCTACCGGTTCTTTAGCCATTTTATTTCTAGTAACACATCCATGTCCAAGGATGTTATTTTCTGGAATTTTATATTTAACAATAAGATATTTAACTAATTTATTCACTGCCTCAATCTGCTCTGGTGGGTAAAGATCTGTATTTTCACCAGTATCTCTATCTATACTAACACCATTAACAATCTCAATACCAATACTTCTAGGATTCATATTAAAATCAAGTAGGCAACCAAAGGGGGGTTTTCCCTTAATACAACCTCCATGCCACGCCGACATACTTTCATCAACAGCATATACTATGGTTCCATCTTTACCAACAATATAATGAGAACTTCTAGCCCTCTCTCTCAATACTTCTAATGTTCCTTTTAATGTTGGAGTTACAGTATGATGCATTATAATATACTCAACTTTTTGATCTCCACGTGATTCATCAGAACTCCCACTAATCTGTATTGCAATTGTTTTTGCATTTTCATCATTACCAAAATATTCTGCTACTGTCTTAGAATCTGAAAAACCACCAGGCATATCTTCTTCTGTTTCTTCTTTCTTTACTTCACAATCCACTATCTCAATAAACTTATTATAATTTCCTAAATTTGAGGAAGTATCCAAAAAACAATTATATAATTCATTATATTTCATCAAAAAGATGTTTCCATCATGAGTATAACTAACTACTTTAGGTGGATATCTACTTTTACCTCTTTTCTCAATTTCAAATTCATCTAAAACTTTAACTCTTTTTTCTGGTTTCGCTAAAGGATAATAAGCACATAAAACATTATCTTTAATTAAAACTTCTTCAATTGTTCTTTTTTCTTTCTTAGAAAATAATTTTATCCACACACCCTTTTCTTTTTGTTCAAGATTAATTTTATAATCTTCTGATAAAATTTCATAATTAAAAGGTCCACAAGAACATCCCTCAGCTTCAATTTCTTTACAACCCCCATAATATTCAACAAAATTACTAAAAACATAATTAACAGATTGTTGATTATTTCCTGGAAAAAGAATACCAAGAACACTTGCACTAACTTTAAACATACCAAGTAGTAAAGGCACAGCAATAACTAAACCAATGATCACTTTAGTCATCATACTCACTCCTGCTTTTTTATTCATTCTAGTCATTAATTAATTCCCCAATCTCACCAGATAAACCAGTAGCACTTTCAATTGTTTGAGTTAAAGGTTTCAATAACATAGCTATTTGTTTATGGAATATAATTGCTAAAACAACTAAGACTATAACAGCAAGAATAGCAACAACAATTGTATTAAAAGATAAATCACCTCTTTTCATAAAAATATTAAATAAAAAGAATTATATAAAAGTTATCCTTATGAACATCTATCTCTTACACCAGCACAAGGAACATTTATCGCAGGATGCCAACAACGATAATCATCTTCAACACCTTCATTTATTTCCCCATCACCATCATTATCCCACTCAAATCTTTTTGTACAATAACCAGAGTTTGCTCTTGTCAGTTCAGTCATTGTCTTTGCACTAGAACAAGCAATATTACATTGTTGTTGTATAAACTCTAAAGTTCTACCTGTTGTCCCAATTTGAAAGAAGTCACCCATTGTATTCCAAACTTTACTAACACCACCTGTAAAAATAAGTGCAATTACAACTAAAACTATAACAGCTATTATTGCAACAACTACAATATTCATAGAAAGACCTTGACCTCTTTTATCTTTAAACATTATCGCACCTTCTTTTTAGATATTATTATGAAATATATAAGTTTTTCTATATTTATAAATTTTATTTTTAATCATTCAACTTATTTCTTATAAGACTAACCACTTTAAAACAAACATCACCTTACCACCACCTATCACCGTAGTCAACATTCCAATATTCAGAGTCCATAATATTAGTAATATAATCTAAAGTTTCTTGCGTTGCCCCAATTTTACGAAGAGCATCATATTGAACATCTAAACATTGAGCTTCAGCGATTCTCCCTGTATAAACATCTGATGGCACAGAGCTAGAAGGATTATTAAATAAGTAATCATGGTACTGTTTTGAATGACAAGCATCATGGGCAATTGTTCCCGCATACCAAATTGTACCTACATCGACTGTTGCTTTTCCAACTTGATACCTTGGAAGATCTTCCCAAACATGCATACCAGATTGAGATTCAGTACACTCTATAATACCAATATATTTAACAATAGTATTATAATGAATTTTTGCCTTATTTCTTAAGAGATCAAGTGCTTGATTTGTTTTAAAAACACAGTCATCATTCCCAATTATTTCTATAGAACACTTTCTAGTTGTCAAGTCTTTATCTCTCGAATCAAAGTCATTAATAATCCCAACATTACCATCTCTATCTGCAATTTTAGCAAGATAAATGAAATTATTTTTTACATGATCCAAAAAGAAATTTGATCTAACCACAGAACTTATCGTAAATCTATTATCTTTAGGCAAATAAGGTTCCAGGGAACTATCTGAATATTCCCAAAGCTTATTTATGATTTGCTCAGAGTGTAATAATCTTGATTTGCTCTTAAATTCAAATTTTGTAATACCTTTATCCCCTTTTATAACAATCCAATCAGGATCTAATTCAGGTTCATATTGAATACGTGCACACCAACAGCCAATTTCATCATCTTTAAAATCAACTTCCATTTCCTTACAAGTTTTAAATGATTCTACTATTGTATCAAAAAATAATCTTTTCTTATTGGGAATCAATTTATCTTCTTTTTCTCCCATTTCTTCCTTACAAATCTTAAGATTCTCAACAAATCCAACCTCTTCTGATGGAACAATGCAAACATCATTGTCAGGTTTATATAAGATCAATTGCTCAGGTAAATCATATTCTACTCCATCAATTTTTAACTTATTATTATCATCAATATCAACAAAATCAGAAGTGCTTTTAAAACCAGATACATAAACACAGGGCATAATATCCTTTTTTATATCCCCTACAATTTTATTAACTTTAAGTTTACGACGAATTCCCTCTATCTTCATTAACAAAATTCTTAAATTGTCCCCTGCTTTCGAAAGTCTAATAGCATAACCTTTCTCTATATCAAAATCAAAAACACATTTACAATTATCATCCTCAATATCAATACATTTTTCATATTCTTCAATAAAGATATCTGCATAATTTCTCATTTTCTCAGTAGGACTAAGAATAGCAGTAGCATTCAAACCTAAAATAGATTTAGCTAATGGTAAAACCTTTGGATAAATAGCTACAGCAACAATAGCAACAACTAAAACAATTAAGATAATAGAAACAAGAATTCCAAATTGAATTCCTCTAGAATTCATTATCCAAACCTCAAGAGTTGCGCTATATTACTAAATAAGTTTGTAATCTTTCCACCAAATAACCTAATAATTACAAGGACTAAAAATAAAAGCAAAACCCATAACAAAATTTTTGCAATTTGTTCCCAACTAAAAGTACCTTTTCTTTTCATTCTTTTCATTCTATAGTATCACACATTTCACGAATCTTTTCGTAAGCAATAGGAAGCATAATTGCTCTATAAGTTGCTTCTCCAGAAGCACCAACTATTAAAGAACCTCCTACTACACCAGTCATAAACCCTATATATACTGGAAAAGAAATAGTTGCACCAAAACCAAATGTCGCAACAGTTACTGCAACAAGTCCCAAAGTAGCCCCCACTATTGCAAAAACTTTCCAATGGGTTGCTGTTCCTGTCTGTTGCAGCATATAAATTATTGCTAAATCCTTATCCGTAGATATATCAATTTTCCCAGCCTCATCTTTAGAAAACAATATCCCTTCTCCTTGGGTAAAATAATCATAATAAGTTAGCTCTTTTCCAGGAATTTTTTCTTTTAATAAATAAGTTTCAAAATTTTCTATTTTAAAACCTTTTTTTACTTTATCACTAAACTTAAAAATAGAACCAATTATACATTTTTTCTCACCACTATATTTCCCAAAAAAATTTAATTTTCCAGCACCAAATTTATACCATGTATCATACATCTCATCAGCAATAACTTTTTTAAGATCACTTTCTTTTTCTATCTTAACAGACTTTACAGGAAAATCAATACCCTCAATTTTTTTCTTATTTTTAGAACCCGAAAATAAATCTTTAATTAATCCTTCATCTTCTTTAGAAACATCAACAATAACAGTAGGACACTTTAAACCAACATGCCACGGAAAATCTTCTACCCCGGCAATAATAGATCTAGTTTTTACAAGTACACTCATTCTACAAGCCTCTCTATCCACTAAAGTTCCAGTAGTTATACCCCACAATCTAATTCCTGCAAATAAAGCAAAAGCTGCAAATAAAATTAACACTAACACAACTACTGTTCCTATTGCAACACCTCTTTTATTAGAAAATAACATCCCACACCTTCAAAACAATTTTAACAATAAAATAACCAATAATGATAATAAGTACTAAAATAATTATTGTTTTTAACACACCTCTAGTTGGTTCACTAACACCTCTTTTATCAAACATAAGAAAAATAACATATACCAAATATAAATAGTTTATGTTTTACTAAGTCTTTTTCTAATCCTCTTGGCTTCATCATATAATTTTATATATTTATAATACTCAGTAGTACCTTTCTTAGGCGTTTTTCCTGGCCAACGCCTTTCTATCTTAGCTAGAATTTTTGCCTTTACTTTTTCATCCTTAATTCTTTCCTTATTTTTTTCATTTGCTTTTGCTAGTAAACTACTACCTGGTTTACGTTTACTTACTTTTTGTTGTTGAAGAATCCGTTTAATGTAATGTACAGGAGTCTTAACATTAATAATATAAACTTTAGAAACACCTACATTTCCATCAGAATCCTTAACACCAAACATCAAACGATATTTTCCTTCAGACAGAAAAGTATAAGAAAAAGTTCTTGGGGCATTATTAAGACTTTTTCTACCCACCAATTTCCAATTATAAGTATATTTACCACTACCACCTTTTACTTTTCCATCAAATAGTATTTCCTTTCCAAGTTCAACTTGAATATTTTTAATTGCAAATATATTGCCTCGTTTTACCACAAAAGCTTTTAATTTTCTAACTTTTGGAGTTTTACTATTAGGTCCTTTAGAAGGTTTTGATGATAATTCAGAACTTCCACTACTTCCTTTTTTCAATAATCTTATTCCAAAAAAAATCAAACTAGCAAGTACAAGAATAAGAAATAATACAAATAAAGAAGAAACAACATTCCCCATAAAATCAAAATCCAAAGGGATCATCATTAAAATATTTTCAGGAAAAATAAAGTAATACAAACACAAAGAAATAATTGTAGTTATTAAAAAAGCAAGCCAGGGTTTTCCAATACCAGCCACCTTAAATATCCAACTTAAAAATACAAACAACCCTAAAAAAGATGCAATAGCTATTAAAAACCAAATAATTGGAGAATTAGAAAAAATATCTCCTAATACACTTAAAGATAAACCAGCATAAACTCCAGCAAAAGCAAGAGCAAAAGCCACAACTGCAGAAAGAAGTCTTTGAGTCGTCTCAGTTTTACCAAACAGCCTACCAAAAGAAATCCTCGCAATAAGTCCAAATATTGCAAAAAATACTAAAAAATCAAACACAAAAGGATTAGAATCATAAATTCCCCTAAGATCTAAAAAAGCATTTACAGCAGGTAAAATTAAAATAAATAATAAAAAATATATTAATTTCCTCATATGTTTTGTATTCCTCCTATGATTCCTGCAGCAAGTATATTAAATAAAATTGTTACAATAAATGCAATGACAATATAAAGAGGAACACTTCTATATAAATTCTTTCCAATTAAATGTTGCTCATTTAATTTATCTGGTCCATTCTCAACACCATTATACAATATGGTTAAAAGTATCACCACCTGAACAACATAAACTCCAACAATTAATTGAAAATAAAAACTAGGAATTACATCTTGAATCTTAAATATCTCAACAATAGCACCTACATCAAATTGAACACTTTCTTCTCCTGCAAAATCAGCAAACAACCCACTTAATTTACTAATAACAGTAACAATCATAGAAGCCAACCCAACAACAATTCCAGCAATTATTGGTGTTAAAAAACCGATCTGACTTTTCATAGAAGAAATTACTTCTGCTAATAAATCTTTTAATCTTTCATTTACAGTATGGATTCTATTGACATAAGCAGATATACTGATTAAAGATTTAGATACAACCTTTGGTCCCTTTTTTGCACTTTCTAACAAAACTTTCATAGAAATTTCAATTAAAGAAGAAGGATACAATAACACAGCACCAGCTTTTTTATTAAATATAGCTTCCTTAAGACTCATCCCAAGTTTACTTAAATTTATATGGACTCTTTCAAAAAACTCTCCTGTAGGAGTTCCTTTTAAAGTCTTGGCTAGTTTCCCAAAAGCAACCTCAGCAGGAATACCATCTCCAATCCTGTTTCCTAATTGAAATAAAGAACTAGCAAATTCTTTTTCCAAAACTTTTGTAGCATCTCTAATCTTAATCAACTTACCAGTCCTTTGTTTATAATAAGTCCCAACTCCCAATGCAATTCCAAGAGGAACAAAAAAACTAAAGACTAAAGCACCAATCCCAAAAGGTCCAGCCCCCTCATGATATCCTAAAAAACTTCCAAACATACCCAATTCAAAATCAAATCCAGGATTTACAAGATGTAAAAGTAAAGGCAAAAATCCAATTAATACTATTGAAAAACCAAGTATAAAACTAAAAACCCCTTTACTTCTTAGTTTCTTATATGCAGGAACTAACTCGGTAATTTCAGTTTCCCCGTATCCAGTTGGTCTTTTAGACAAAATATTTGTTCCAATGTAAAAAACTAGGATTGGCAACATTATGTTGTATAAAAGTGCTAAATGCCACCATTTTATACCTTCCATAAAACTCCCAACTAAAGGAAACATAACTAATCCCAAAATAGGTAAAACAATTCCAAACATATGTAACATAGTTATTGGTGCCTTAAGGTCATGTGCATAATGCAGCATCTTTTCATAAGTACCATCTAAAATCACACCTAAAGATTTTTCAAGAAGAGTAACCCTTCTAGCTTCTGTAGGTTCATACAAAGAACTTTCTATTAAATGGAAAGCTTCAACAAACTCCACATTATATTCTCTCCAAGATTCCAAATAATAATCTAAGCTTTCTTTAATAGTTGAATATTTTCCAGTTTCAATATTCCAAAAAACCTTTCTCAAATCTAAAGCCAAAGGACCACCAATATGATCTGTAGAAAACTTAAGAGCATGCTCTAGATTAGAAGTATGTCTCATATACATGACAATATACAATATACAAAGAACCATCTGATTACTTACTCTTAATCTCCACCTACTTGCAATATAATTTGGAGAATTACTTAAGGGTTTTAATAATATAACACCAATAATAATTAAAAATAAAGGTAATAATAATTTCAATTCACCCAAAACAACAAAAGAAAACAGAGCAACAAATATAGCCAAAATAATAAAAGAAAAAACAACAAGAACAGAAAAACTTGTTGAACCACCAAGACTTATATTTATATGGGCACCATCTATAGATTTCTTTAATTTTGCTTTATCTTTCTCACTAGGATTTACTTTAATAATTTTTTCTGAAAAGTTACATAAATTTTCATAAAGAGTTCTTTTATTTGAAGTAGTTTCTTTTCTAAAAAGTTTATACTCTCTAGAAACAACAGGTCCGGGTTTATAATCATCAAATTTGATTCTTTTCCCCAATTTCTTCCTGTATTTTTCTAAAACATCCTTAACATCTTCTCTCAAACCACCACACCTCTTTTTACACCCAAAATTGTCTTCTTTTTTGCTTCCTCTTTCAACCAATTTTTCCATTCAGAAAAAATCTTTTTATTATCTAAATTTCCTACTTCACTTCTAACAGTATCACAAATTCTATGAAACTTATCATTAGACTGAATAACAAATTCAGCTTCCAATAATTCATTCATCCCATACTTATTAGCAAAATCAACTAGTTCTTTTTTAATGTTTGCTCTTAACAAAATATTATTCCAAACAGCATCCCAATTACCCGCCCACTCTTTAATATTAGCTGCTACTGATTTTATAACTTCACTATCGCCATTTACTAAATCAGAGCTAGGTTCTAATTTATCTGTTTTAATATCATACTTCATTAAATCAACAAAACCTTGTTCTCTTAAAGGATCTTTCTCCCAATGTTTTCTAACTTCGCTAATTTGCATAACTCTTTTCCATTTTTGCAAACCATCTGAACTTTTTATAGGATTAGCAATAATAATAATATCTGTAGCTTTAAAGCTAGTTCTTGGTACTTCTAAATCATTAACAACTCTATCAAAAACACCATACGGACTTGCCCCGTGTATAGTTCCTGCAACAACATTAGCCAAAGCACCAACTCTCATTGCTTCATACAAAGCCTTAGCCTCTAAACTTCTTACCTCTCCAACAATTAAACAACTATCTCCCAATCTTAAACTTGTCCTTATACCTTCATCAGCTGAAATTTCAGTCCCTCCTTTCATTAAAGCAGATCTTACTTTCATAGTTTGAATATTATAACCAAGCTCCCTTAATCTTCTAGTACTTAATTCTAAAGTATCTTCAATAGTTATTATCCTATACTTTCTCATTATTTCTAATAAAGAAGCATCTAACAAACTTGTTTTTCCACTAGATCTAGTACCTGCAATTAAAATTGTTCTTGCACCATCAACTAAAAAACTTATTAAGCCAGCACCAAGGGGATCTATCATTTTATTTTGAATAAATAAAGGCAGAGTCCAAGGAGATTCTCTATGTCTTCTAAGAGCAAAACTTAAACCTAAAGGACTCAAAGGCCTTGTCATTACAGCCACTCTTGCCCTAGCATTTCTCAATGTCAATTCAGCATCTAAAACAGGATTAGCTTCATCCAAAGGTCTACCACTTATCAATCTAAACTTCGTAGCCCAACTCTCTCCATCTTCAAAAGAAGGAGTTATATTAGTCACACATTCTCCAAAATCTTCATGAACAATAAAAATAGGGGTCTGTCCAATTGGACTATTAATAACAACATCTTGGATTTTGCTATCACTCAACAAAATTTCAATCAAACCAAAACCAACAGTATATCTAACAAGAATTCCTGCTAATTTATTAATCTCGCTAAATTTTATATTAAGATGCCTTTTTTCAGCCAACTCTTGTAATAAATCTCTTCCAATATTAAAGAAAGTCCTTCTCATCCTAGCAGGATCTGTAAACTCCTCTTCTTTTGGTTTATGCTCCACCAAAACATTTCTAGCTAAACCCAATAATTGATGTTCATCTTCAGAAATCTTAAATTCAGGGGGAATTACATGATACAAATATTTTATATCACCAGGAACAGTATATACATTAATATCAATATCATCCAAAGAATAAGCATCAAGTATTTTACCACCAACAGGAGGGTTTGCCATTAGTCTAGTAAACATAAAGTTAGGAGTAATTGCCGGCCTAAAAATAGTATTATAAACATCTCTTTTCCCAACTCTATATCCATCTAAATAGGGTTTAGCAATATTTACTAATTTTAATTTTTCAAATAGTCTCAATAAAGAAGTTAAAAATTTTATAAAATCCTTTTCACACTTAATACAATTTTCCCTGGTTTCTCTTTTTAGTCTTATTCTTTCTTCTCTCAAAAGTCTTTTTAGTTCAACATAAGCACCCAAAGGATCACTTTTTAACAAACTAAATGTTAAAAATTTTAATTCAGAATATTTTTTTGAATAACATTTCTGACAAACAGGATCATTTTCAACAATTGTAAATTTTAAAAGATTTTTTTGTCTTGCAAGATAAACATAAAGATTAGCAACACCTCTTAACATTTGTGTTTGTTCATTGTCATATTCATAATTCCTATTTTGTGAAAAGATTATTCTATTTACAGAGGGAACTTCAATTAATTTATCAATGGTTTTCGCCATACAAATAGGACTATTTTCTACAGAAGGAGAATGAGTACATTTAATACAATTTATCTTCATTACTTCTTCTTGCCCTTCTTCAATTATTTCATAACCACAAGTAGCGCTCTTTTTATCTGGTGACATTTTAATTAGTTAACTATTTATACTAGTGAACTTTTAGTTAAAATAGTTTTCGTAAAATGCCAGAACAAGACCCTTCTTCAACAATAAATCAACCTTCAATAATGAACGAATTAATTAGCAGAATAAGAATTCTAGAAAGAAGTCATCAAAATTCTCGAGAAAAATTATTAATAATAAATCAGAATATGGTAGAAGAATATAAAGATATAATCGAAGAGATGAGAGGGATAAAAACAGAAGTTAAAGAAACAAAAGAAGATATATTAAAAATACGAGAAACTTTTAAAAAAGTTATAGATGAAATGAATTCTTTTGCAAGAAAAGAAGAAATTAAAGTTTTAGAAAAATATATTAACATGTGGAATCCTATGAATTTTGTAACAGAAGAAGAAGTTTTAAATCTTATTAAAAAAAGAGGAATAAATGTTAAAAAAAGAAGAACCAATTGAACCTCCGACAGAAAGTGTATCAAAAATGAAGGGGGAAGGACTTTCTCAAGATCAAATTACACAAAACTTAGAAAGAGATAAATATGATCAAAGACAAATTTCAGACGCTATGAACCAAGCAGATATTAAACAAGAAATTAGAGGGCCAGAACCACAAGGATCATATCAACAATCAGCAATAAATCAAATAGAAAAAGAAGCACCAGTACCACTAGCAATGCAAAGACCACAAGAAGAACAAATTCCTCAAGAACCAAAAACAGTAGAACTAGCACCAAGTCAACCTCAACAAGTTGAATATCCTGAAATGGAAAGAACAATGAAAGATCAAGTAGAAGAACTTGTTGAATCTGTAGTTGGTGAAAAATGGGATGAACTAATCAGTGGTCTCGGAAACATAAGTTTATGGAAAGAAAAAGTAAGAGATGAAATTACTTCAATAAAACAAGAAATTCTTAGATTAGAAAAACGCTTTGAAAATTTACACAAATCCGTCTTAGGAAAAGTTACAGATTATAGTAAAGATGTAGGAAACATAGGTGTAGAAATGAAAGCATTAGAACAAGTATTAGGGAAAATAATAACACCTTTAACAACAAACATAAAAGAACTTTCTAAAATAACTAACAAATTAAAAACTAAAAGAAAATAACTATCATTTAGACGAAACAATTAATCTAACAGCTTGAGAAGCAATCAACAGTAAAAGAAATACTCCTAAAACTTTCGGATTAAAGAGCACAGCTCCAATATCAGAAAGAACACCGCTCTCACTAGAACCACCAGAAATAGCTTGAATAACACCTCCATAAACATTAGTTAATGCACCAGCAAATATCAAGAAAACAATAATTCCAACTATCCAAGCCATTGTTGAATTACCTTTAAAAAAATCTACTATATGCGTTTCTTTTATACCGATAAAAAGAAATGTCATTAATATTAAAAAAATAAAAAATAAAAATAATACAAAACTAGGTGTAGCAACTTCAATTACTTTCATAGCATCTGGAGTAAATAAAAACAACACTGAAATAGTAAAAGAAATTGCTAAATTAATCCATTTTCCCTTAAAAATATTAATTCTTGTTAGTATAGCATAAGTAAGTACAAATATAAACAAAAAAGAAAAAATGGGCATCAAATATCTCAAGTATCCAAGATCTAACACAGTAGCCATTTGATTATTTAGTTACCAAAACCACCGCCTATTTCACTCAAACCTTTTCCAATCAATGCTATTGGATTTTTAGTTCCTCCCTTACCCATTCCAAGAATTAAAGCAAAAATTATTATACCTCCAAGAATTGCAAGAAGATTATAAAGACTTGCTTGTGCAAAAAAATCTGAAAGCCAACCAGGCATAGACACCCCTAGTTGATCGCTAGTCAAAGACCATACAACTAAAACAATTGAAACAAGAATAACAAAACCTAACATACCACCAGTCAAACCAGAAAATTGTTTTCCTAAAAAAATTCCAACAAGTAATAAAAACATAATTGCTGCTACTAATATCAAGGAAATATTAGGTAAAAGTCTATGTATCAAACCGACTACAGTAGCATTTCTAACTACAAATAAACCGATAACAAGTGCAACAACAACATTAAGATTTCTTTTATCCTGGCCTAAAATTTGAACTCTTTCTAGAATAGCAAAAATTATGGTAAACACTAACAAAAAAGGCAAAACTATATCAAAAATACCCATTCCCTCCCAACTTACAAACATAGTTCTTAAATCAAAAGCCATTTTTATTCACTCGTTAATCCACCGCTCTTTCCAGGAAGTGTTATAAAAAGAATAGCACCAATAATTATAACCAACACCATTATAAAAGCCCAAACTTCTGAGCCAAACAAAGTCCCAGTAATATTTTCCCCAATAATTTCTAACCAACTTTCTCCACTTTCAGTTTTAACAGCATTCAAAAAAACTAACACAACTGCAATAAACAGGACTATTGTTAAAAAGACTTTCCAAAATTTATTTTCTTCAAAACTAAATTCTCCTGATTTCATAAAAGATCCTGCTAGTAATAAAAAGCAAAAAACAATTATTAAAATAAGGGCAACTTGTGGTAAAGAACCTCTTATAGCAAGAACTATTTCCTTTGTAGCAACAACAAATAATGCAAAGACAAAAGAAAGCATTGCATTCAAATTCTTTCTAGGTTTTCCATCCTCAGTTCCCAAAATCCTAGTTTTTTCAAGTATAGCAAAAACTAAAGTAAAAACCAATAAAAAAGGGAGAACTACATTAAAAAAACCAAAAGCTTCTAGAAACTCTAACGCACCTTCCAATGGACTAACCATGTTAATCAAAAACTCAAATTTATATATAAGTTTTCCGGTTTATTCTGTTGCTTCTTCCTCTTCCTTAGATTCTTCATAGGAAGGTACTGCTGACTTACTTATAATCATTACATCTCCAACAGATTTAACAAATTGGTGAGGAACAATAACGCCTTTTGCGCCCCCTAAAATTCGATTAAGAATAGAATTTTTTGTAGCTTTAATTCTCCAACCATAAACTTTATTAGTAGTAATTATTGATTCTTCAACTACACCAAAAAGCTCACCAGTCTCGACATATACCTGGGTATCATACATATCAGTTATTTTTTTCATTCTTAACATTTTAACATCCTCCAGTACTCACAATGATATTTCTCTTTATTAATACTCTTATATTTTAATATAAGCAATAAAGCCAATATAAAAACCTTTTTATTTTATTCGAAAGATTTTTATGTTACAAAAATTGAATCGCAAGTATGCAAAAATACAAAAATCTAACAATAATTGGAACTTCACACATAGCAATACAAAGTATAAAAGAAGTAGAAAAAGCAATTTTAAAAATAAAACCAGGAATTGTAGCAATAGAATTGGATAGATTAAGATTCAACGCATTGATATATAAACAAAAAAGAAAATTATCTATTAAAGACATTAAAAATATTGGCTTTAAAGGATTTCTATTTAACTTAATTGGTGCTTGGATAGAAAAAAAACTAGGTAAAATTGTGGGGGTTGCTCCAGGATCAGAAATGAAAAAAGCAGTTGAAATAGCATATAAAATAAAAGCAGATGTTGCTTTAATAGATCAAAATATTAGTAAAACTCTAAAAAGATTATCAAAAGAAATAACTTGGAAAGAAAAATTCAGATTTATAGGGGAAATAATCACGGGAATATTCAAAAGACCAAAAATAAAAATTGATTTAACAAAAGTTCCAAGTCAAAAAATAATTAATAAATTAACTAATAAATTAAAAAGATTATATCCCTCAATATACAAAGTTTTAATCAAAGAAAGAAATGAAGTAATGGCAAAAAACTTATATAATCTCATGGATACTAATAAAGAAATAATAGCGGTTATGGGTGCTGGTCACGAAGAAGAAATAATAGAACTAATAAAATCGCAAAAAGGTGGTGCAAAATCAAAATTAAATTTACTAAAACCGGGTTAAAATATCTAGTTATTTCAATACTGGTTTTAGGATTTGTATTTGGTTTTGATGATGGGCGAGAAATTTTTATTCCATTACTCTGGTTACAAAATCTTATAAGTGTAACAATCATAGTTGCAATATCTTTAGTTATACGTGAACTTGGTCATAAAATAGTTGCAAAATTTTACAACTGTTCAACAGAATATAAATTATGGGAAACTACACGTTATTGGATTTCAGAAAAGGCAAAATTTCCAAGAAAAATTTTAGGGCGAACAGTTCATTCCATTCCCTTGGGCATTATATTACCATTAATATTTGCTTTTATTTCGCGTGGAAAAGTTTTTTTTGCTGCTGTAGGTTCTTTCACAATTATAACAAAAACTACTCATAGAGTGGGAAGAAAATACACCAGGTTAACAGAATTAGAAGAAGGAAAAATTGCATTAGCTGGACCATTAGCAAGTATAGCTTTCGCAATAGTCTTAAAATTTCTATCAAGCATCTTATCTGTAGATTTAAGTGTAGCAATAACAATAAATCTATCCATAGCAGCATTTAATATGATACCACTACCAAAATTAGATGGTGGCCGTATCTTCTTCGGAAACAAAGGAATGTATTTGTTTAATTTAATATTTATCCTTATTTGCGTATTCTTACTAAAAGTAATGGGAACATTTTTAACAGTAGGTTTATCAATGATATTTGCAGCACTAATAACATTGAATTACATAATTATAAGATATAAAAGCTAACTTAAAAGACTAAAAATACCTTTCTGTAATAGCCAGATTACAAAAATCCAACTTAAAATATTAAATATTCCTAAAACAGCCAAAATAATAAAGATCCCGGCAACTATATCAACAAAACTTGTAATATCCCTAATAAACAGTATTGCTTTTAAGATTAAATAAGCAGCAAAAAATAAAGCAACTCCTTCTATTAGATTAAATCTTAGTAAAATTAAAACAATTCCAGATAACAAATCAAATAATCCAAGTAACTTTATAATCATTTTATTATCCCTAATAAGAAATTATTTAAAACCGAGTATTTACAAATAAAAAATGATTGAAATAAAGGATTTCAACCCAAGATCATATCAAACAAAAATAGTAGAAACAGCTAAAAGTAAAAATACTTTAGTAATCCTACCAACAGGACTAGGAAAAACACATATCTCATTATTACTTTCAATTCATCGCCTAAACCAATTTCCAAATTCAAAAATCATCCTAGTAGCACCAACCAAACCCCTTTGTAATCAACATTATCAAAGTTTCATAAAAAATATCACCTTAGACAAAGAAAATATTGTTCTTGTAACTGGTTTAATATCTCCAGAAAAAAGAGAAAAAATATACCAAGAAGCAAAAATAATCATAGCAACACCCCAAACAATACAATCAGATATAAAAAATAAAAGAATAAATTTAGAAAATATAAGTGCTTTAACAATAGATGAATGTCATCGATCAAGGCAGAATTTTGCAAATACAATAATAAGCAAACATTATATTAAAAAATCTGATTTTCCAAGAATCCTAGCCTTAACAGCATCTCCAGGATCAACAAAAAAGAAGATTAATGAGATAAAAGAAAATTTATTCATAGAAGCTATTGAAATTAGGGATGAAGAAAGTGAAGATGTTCTTCCATATATACAAAAAAAAGTTGTACAACACATAGAAGTTGAACTCCCACCTAAATTTAAACAAATTCACAAATTAGTTTCAATTATTTACAAAGAAAAACTACAAAAATTAAAAGTGGTAGGATTACTTAAACCAATCTCAATAATAAATAAACGAGATTTAATTTCATTCCAAACATATATGTTTTCGGAAATAAAACATGGTAATAAATCAGCATTTTATGCAATTTCTTTAACTGCTCAAGCAATAAAATTAACACATTCAATGGAATTATTAGAAACACAAGGGCTAATTCCTTTTTGCAAATTTTTAAAAAAAATAGAATCAGAAACTACTAAGGCTGCAAAAGTAATAAACAATTCGCCAGAAATAATTAAAGCAAAAAAATCCGCAGAAGAATTAATATTAAAAAATGTTAAACATCCTAAAATAAATAAATTAAAAGAAATAGTAAAAATTGAACTAGAAAATAATAGCAACTCAAAAATAATAATATTTGCAAATTTCAGAGACACAGTAAAAAACATTACAAAAGAACTAGAAGAAATACCAAAAGCATCTCCGGTTATACTAATAGGTCAAAAAGAAGGAATAACACAAAAAAAGCAACTTGAAACACTCAAAGATTTTGAACAAGGAAAATACAACATAATAGTTACAACTTCAATAGGGGAAGAAGGTCTAGACATTAAAGGTGGATTATCAATCGCAATTTTCTTTGATGCAGTAGCAAGTATGATAAGATTAGTACAAAGATCAGGCAGAGTAGGAAGAATGGAAGCAGGAAAAATAATCCATTTAATAACAAAAAACACTAGAGACCAAGGATATTTCTGGAAGTCTCTAAAAGAAAAGGAAAAAATGAAAAACATAATCAAAGGTATGCAAGGTAAATTAGAAAAACAAACCACTCTTAAAACACAAAAATGCAAAGAATCATAGTAGATCATAGGGAAAGAAACTCGGGAATAATAAGAGAATTAGCTAAACACGATGTAGAAGTTATAACAAAACAATTAATCTCAGCTGATTTTATTATACAAACAAAAGACATAGAAGAAAAAATACAAACATTAGGAATAGAAAGAAAAACCATAAATGATTTTTTAAATTCTATAATAGACAAACGTATTTTAACTCAATTAATACAATTAAAAAAGAGTTTTGATATCCCTTTATTAATTATAGAAGGTACAGAAAATATATATCAAATAAGAAACTTTCATCCAAATTCAATTAGGGGTATGCTAACAACTATAGCAATAGATTTTCAAATTCCAATAATTAATACTATGAGTTACAGGGATACTGCCAACCTTCTACTAACTATAGCTAAAAGATTAGACAAACCCCAAAGACATATTAGCCTATTAAAAAGAAAAAAACCTTTAACACTAAAAGAACAACAAGAATTTCTCATAGAAACTCTTCCAGGAATTGGTCCAACATTATCAAAAGCTTTACTTAAAAAATTTAAATCAGTAAAAGCAATAATTAATGCAAAAGAAGAACATCTAAAAAAAGTAGAAAAAATTGGACCAAAAAAAGCAGAAAAAATAAAGAAAGTTACTGAAGAAAATTATAAAGAAAATTGAATATTTCCTAAATTTGCTTCTAAATAAGGTCTATATTTTTTTAAAACCTTATCTTTAAACTCATCTCTATCAGGAATACCATTTCTTAAATCCCAATAGTGTTTTTCAGACTTATGATTTCCACCCCCATTAGGAAAACCATCATCCCGGAGAGCATAATTTTCAAGAAAAATCCAATAAGCCGGCCTAAATAGTTTTACCAAACAATAAGTAGTTTCTTCACTTTTTCCATCTAAAGAAAATTTAAAATGATCTACTAAAGCTTTTTCACCATCCATTAATTTTTTTTCATTATAATATTTTTCATCACCCTCTATTCTTTCAGCATGTAATACTCCCCCATTATCTCTAATAAAATTAAAAGAACCCATTAAAGTTTTTTCATCATCTGCTAAAGCTTTTTTATCATATAATAAAGTTGGTTTATCATGCAATACCCCTCTTTCATCTCCATTATTTTCAAATAGATCACATATGTAATCAACAGAAAAATCAACAATTTCTTTAGGTGTAATCATCCTAAAAAGATAAAAAGAACTCGGTTCATATTTAAATAAATCTATAATCAAAAAAGAATAATCAAAATCAATAATAAATATAAACAAGAAATATTTAACAATACTTTTCTATAATCTCATAAGAAGGTCCATCTTTAGTTAATTTACTTTTAATCAAATTAAATTCACTAATTTCAAAAGACATTTCTTCAATATCAAAATTATTTAGTTTCTCAATAAACTCCTTTTTTTGTTTAACAAGTTTAACTCTACCAAGAGTTAAATGTGAAATAAATCTTTGATCTGTTGGAAATAGTTCTAATAAATTTTCATCAATTTTTCTTTGTAATTCAAAAATTCTTTCTTCAGGTTTTAAACCAACCCAAACAACCCTAATTTGATTTTCATTAGGAAAAACCCCAATTTTACTTAACTTAATTTTAAACGTTTTGAATTTTATATTTTTTAGAATTCCCTTAATTTTATCTAATTGATTTTCAGATATTTCTCCTAAAAACTTCAATGTTAAATGAATATTTTTTTTACTAACCCATTTAATTTTCGCTTCTTTCCCACCAATCTTTTTCTGAATTACATACAAATAATCCCTTACTTCTTTTGGCAGTTCTATTGCAATAAAAACTCTCATCAGATCAATTCAGCTACAATTTTAGCAGCCAACCTCACAGTAATATTATTAATATCTTTATCAGGATCAACTTCAACCAAATCAACTCTTTTCAAATTCTTTAATAATTTTAATCTCTGAATAAAATAAATAAATTCTCTAGAAGTCAATCCACCAGGTTCCAAATGACCAGTTCCAGGAGCCATTGAAGGATCAACAACATCTACATCTAAAGAAAGATAAAGTCCATCAAATTCTCTAGCTAATTCCATAACAATATCACAAATATTTTCAACATCATTAAATAATTGTTTTAATGTAAAAAATTTTATTTTATTATCTTTTAAAAAATAAAATTCACTTTTATCCCAATCTCTAATACCTACCAAAATAACATTTTCCTTTTTTAAAGTTCCCTCTTTAATTAAAACTCTTAAATAATCTTCATGTGTAGGCGGCTTAAAATCATTTACACAATCAGGATGTGAATCAAAAACAATCAATCCAGGATTTTTAAATTTTTTAGCAAAATTAGAAAAACATGGATATGTAATTGAATGATCTCCCCCAATAAAAATATCTCCTTCTTTTAAAGCAATTCTTCTATTTGTTTCTTCTATATCTTGCATATCTACATCAACATTTTCAATATCAAATTGAGCAGAACTTCCATCTTCATTCAAAAAAAAGTTTTTAATTTCTTTAACAATTAAATCTGGAGCTTTCTCACTCCCTTTTTTAGTTAATCCACCCAATGAGCTCGAAACTTTAACAATTTTCATAAAGTTATTTAATTTCATAAGTTATTTAAATATAACCAAAATCCAAAAATAGATGAGAAAACTGGATAATAAAACTCTCCTAATCATAACCATAATTTGTTCTCTAATTGGTATTTTTATAATTTTATTAATAGTAGAAAATACAGAATTATCAATCTCAAAGATAAAAGACATAACAGAAAAACATCTAGAAACAAAAGTTAAAATCTCAGGAAAAATAACATCAATAAAAGAAACTCCTGGATTATTAATATTACAAGTTAAAGATCCAACAGGAAAGATTGATGTGATTATATTCAAGGACAAAAAAATCAATATTACCAAGAATATACAAGTAGAAATTGAAGGAAAAATTCAAAAATACAAAAGTAAACTGCAAATTACAGCTAATAAAATCACTCTACTAAATTAAGGAGATTATAATGTTAATAGAAATAATTATTGCAATTATTTTAGGAACTACTTTTGGAATATTAACAGGCCTTATTCCGGGAATCCACATAAATTTAATTTCTATTTTAATACTTTCTTCCTCACCCTTATTATTAATTTATACTTCCCCTCTAATTTTATGCATTCTTATAGTTTCAATGGCAGTAACACACACTTTATTCAATGCCATTCCAGCAATTTATTTAGGAGCACCAGAAAGCGGAGAAAATATTCTAAGTGTATTACCAGGACATAGAATGCTTCTAAAAGGAAAGGCTTATGAAGCATTAGCATTAACAGTCATAGGAAGCATTTTAGCATTAATCATAGGAATTGTAGTTTCACCATTGATTATTAAGATTCTTCCATTAATTTATGAAAAAATTCAACCATTTATAGGGTACATTCTCATTTTAGCTTCTACATTCCTAATATTTAGAGATAAAAAAAAGTTTTGGGCATTAATAATATTTCTTTTAGCAGGATCTTTTGGGTTAGGAGTCTTAAATTTAAACATAAAAAATCCTCTCTTCCCAATGCTTTCAAGTCTTTTTGGAATTTCAGGAATATTAATTTCTTTAAAAGATAAGGTAAAAATTCCAGAACAAAAAATTACAAATCCAAAAATATTTTCTAAACAAACATTCAAAGCATTAACTTCAGGAACAATAGTAGGAACATTTACAACAATGATGCCAGGTTTAGGTCCTGCACAAGCAGCAATAATAGGTTCTCAAATTACAAAATTAAAAGATACTGGATTCTTAATTTTAGTTGGTGCATTAGACACACTAAGCATGGTAATGAGTTTTGTTGCTATATATAGTATTCAAAAAGCCAGAAATGGAGCAGTAATAATCATAGGAAAATTAATGGAAACAATTACACTAAATAATTTAATTTTATTTTTAGGTGTTGCATTAATAGTAGGAGTAATATCAACATTTTTATGCCTAAAAACAGCAAAGATATGTTCTAAACATATAGCAAAAATAAATTATCAAAAATTAAGTATTGGTATTATAATTCTTATAATAATAATGACATTTTTCTTATCTTCTTATTTAGGATTACTAGTATTAATTATTGGATCCTTCATAGGCATACTCCCACCATTATTAGGAATTGGAAGAAATCATCTTATGGGTTGTTTAATATTACCAATAATTCTATTTTTTATCCTATAAAAAAAGAAAGAAATTTTATCTATCTTCTATTGCTTCTGTTCTCATTAAATTTATTACTGTCAAATACTCTAATCCTTTCTTTAATGCTTCAAGATGATCTTTCACAGCTACATGAACAGTCATATCATATTTTGATTCTTCACTACCATAGCTTAAATTTGGAATACTACTAAACAATTTATAATTATCTAGTAATCCTTTTACAACACGATATCTAGAAATATACCACTCATTAAATTCAGATTCTCCCATAGCAAGGATTTCTTCTACATCACTCCTAACAGCTCTTTCTACACGTTCAGTAACAAGAGAAATTTTTTCATATATTGGATATCTACTCCCTTCTCTTTGAGAAGCCTGCTCTTTTTTTGCAGCACCATCGATACCATCTATTGCAGGACATTTATCACTCAATTCAGGATGTTCTTTAACTTTCATTTTAATCTCCTTAAATTTTATTAATCAAAAACAGGTTTCAATAAAACTTATAAGTATTTCTCTTTTTTATTCTTTAAAATAAAAATTAGATTAAAACTTATCAAACACTGTAATCTTTATAAAGCTACAACCCTCCAATAATAACATGAATTGGTTCAAAGCACTATTCAATAAACAAGAAGAAAAACCTCTAGAAATAGATCTAGATAGGTTAGAAAACTGGTTTAGTGAGCAAACTATAGAAAAAATTAATGATTTTAAAAAAGATATTAGAAATTGTTTCTCAGTAATTGAAACAAAAATATCAGATTTAAAAACAAATCTTAAATTATTAGAACAAACAGAAATAAAAGATAATATTGAACAAAGAATTAAATTAACTGTTATGGGAAATAAAGAAGCTTATGTAAGACAAGCTCAATTATTCTCAGAACAAATAAAGATTCCAGCAGATATATCTTATGAATCTTCTCTAGAATATTGCTCAAATTTTGAAGAATATCTAAAAATACTAAATGAAAAAACTGCAAAGAATCATCATATTATTGAACAACTAATAGGAGAAGAAATAAATAAAGTTGTAATAAGTATTAAAGACTCATTTGACATAGTAAAAGAAATAAAAACAAAATTAGAAGATCAAAAAATAACTATTATAAAAAATTGTCAAAAAAATATAAAAGATTTTAGAGAAAATATAAACATCAGTGAAAAAGCTAAAAATAAAATAAAAGAAACTAAAATTAAAAAAGTAGAAAAAGAAATATTCAAAAAAGAAATTATAGGAAAAATTTCCTCTTTAGAAAAAAGTGAAGAATATAAAAATTTAAAAGGTTTAAAGGAACAAAAAGAAGAATTAATAAAAGAAATTGCAAACACAGAAACTCAGATAAATCAAATATTTATACCTCTGGAAAGGGTTTTCAAAAAATTTCAAAATATGAATAAAGTTCAATTAGTAGAGCAATATCTAAATTCACCACTAACCACTTTTTCTCAAGACTCAAATTTAAAAATTTTTGATTATCTAAAAGAAATAGAAGGATTAATTCTTAAAGATAAAATAGAAATTAAAGAAGATAAAAAGAAAGAAAAAGTTTTGAAAACTCTAAAAAGTCTTGATAAATCAAAACTTGAAAATCTATCTAACCAATATGCTGCTCTTAAATTTAGAAGTGGAACCATTAAAAGCAGGATCATTTCAGATAATTTAACAGAAAAATTTATGTTCCTCAATAATAGATTAAACAAAATTGAAAAAGAAATGGAAGAATTAGACGAAAAAATTGAAACAATAGAAGAAATAGAAGAAAAAACAGATATAGAAGAAAAAAAGAAACAAATTGAAAATTTAATCCAAAACGTTCTTAATCAAAAAATAGAAATAAAATAGAAATAAAATAGAATTAAAAAATGAAGGCTTTATCATTAAAACAACCTTTTGCAGAATTAATAGTTTCTGGAAAGAAAACCATAGAATTAAGAAAGTGGAATACTCATTTTAGAGGAGAATTTTTAATCCATGCTTCTAAGATTCCAGATAAAAAAGCAATGGAAAAATTTGGATTTGAAAAATTGCCTTTGGGATTTATTGTAGGAAAAGTAAAATTAATTGATGTTAAAAAATATAAAAATGAAGAAGAGCATAAAAAAGATAAGAACAAACATTTAGCTGATTCTTTTTGGGGAAATTTTGGTTTTATATTAAAAAATCAAAAAAGAACAAAACTAATTCCTGCAAAGGGTAAATTAAATTTTTGGAATTTTGAAAAGTGAAAAAAAGGGTTCTATTTTGATATATTATGGGTGGAACGGTTTCAGATTGGATAATAGAAATGGAAAATGCAGGATTAGATAAAATTGCAACATTATTTCATAGCGAGAAACTTCAAGACTATAAAAGATTGAAGGAATCAGGACTTCCAACTTTCGATGATTTTATAATTCCATACAATCAATTTGATAAAGGAAATAAAACTTTAAAAGATTTTTTGTCAAAATATGAAGGATTTGTAATCAGAGCCATTCCAAATACAAAAGAACTTCCAAGAAAATATAAAATTGGTGTCTACTCCTTTGATGATTGTTTAGATTTTCTTACTAAAAATGTGCAAAGGGAACATAAAGAAAAATACTCTGTTTTACTAACAGATCATGAACCAACAACATGGGCAGGAATAATTATTTCAAAACCACAAGATGTCTTAATTGAAGTTGCTCAATCAGGATTGGATGAACTTTCACATGGTCAAGTAACTCCCTCTGGAGGGTATTTTGCAAAACATGGTTGTAATCATTTCAGAAGTATGAGATACAATACAGAAGATGTTCAACAGAAAATATTGATGTGGAGAGCAATGCAATATTTAAGAAAGGACTTACAATCTGATTCAGATTTGTTTCCAAATATTGCTTTTAAGAAAGGATATTTTGAATTTGTAACAACAGAAAGAAACGACAGAATAAAATTTTTGGACTATAAGGTAAATGAAATGTATTTAAAATAACTAAAGATGTTTATATAACTCTAATTTATGAAAAATATCTACTTCTTCATGGAAAAAATCAGTAAGCTTATTTTTACAGTTTTCTAATGGAATCCAATCAAATGCTGAATGCTCTTCACTTATTTTTACATTATTATGCAATGCCTTACACAAAAAAATGAGCATAGTTATAGTCTGTTTATCATCTCTAACAAAATGCCTGACATTGATTAGATATGATACATCGACATCAATTCCTGTTTCTTCTTTTATTTCCCTTTTTATTCCCTCGCGAGGGTCTTCTCCTAAATCTAATCGTCCACCAGGAATTTCCCAAATACTCGGTTTTTGGATATCATCAAAAGTTCTCTTAAGAACTAAAAGTTTTCCATCTCTTACAACAAAAGATTTTACAGCAATTCTAAAATCAACCATTTTTAAAAAATACTAATTAAACCATTTAACTAAGCCTTCTTGTTTATCTTTATCTTTCCCAAAAATACTTTCTATTCTTCTTTTAGTTAATTCCAAAGTCTGCTTCAAATAAGCAGGTAATTCATACTTTTCAGCTAATTCAATACTAGGCTCAAGATATTTAGTAACAAAACCTTCTGATATTGTAAAAATTAATTTACCACCACACTTCAAACATTTACCTACTAAAGGAGGTCTTCTATATTTTTCATTACAACTAACACATCTAAATTGCTGCATACTAAATTTCCTTAAATTACCTTTAATGTCTCTCAAAAAATGTTTTTCTATAACTAACTTAGCAACATCAGCTTCATCAACAGCTCTTAATTTTTCAGCAACATCCATTTGACTAGCAACTTTCTCTCGCATGGTAGGTATACTTTTATAAGAACTACATATAACAGAATTATTTAGATTAGAAGTATCATGTGTAAACAACATACCTTCATATTGACCCTTAGTATTTAAAATATCAGCAACTCTTTTAATCTTAACCTCAAAGGGCATTTTAAATTCCAAAGCTGCTTCATAAAATTCTAAAGGATATTCGCTAACAATATCCATATTATAAACCATATCATCAACTTCAGAAGGAATTAATCTTGAACTCAAAACCAAAGGTTCATCTTGTCTTGCACCTCTATGGGCGGGTAAAAACTTCTTTGAAAAATTTATTAAAGCATCCATTAATAACATAATTCCAGCTTCATCACCATCACAATCCCTTCTCATAAATGAATGAAGATAAGGATGAGCTAACAACCCTTGTAATTCAGAAAATCCAATTATTCTCGCAACAATACCTGCACAAGTATGAGGACTCATAGTTATAACAAGTTGTCCAACTAAATCATCCCCTTTTTTCAGTTTATAAAAAGGTTTAACATCATATAATTTAACAAGTAATTCATCAATAAACTGACTTATTTTCAACAAAGTTTCATCCGCCTTATCATCTAAAGTATCCGGACAGGAAGGCAAAATAATATCTTGGGGTTTTATCTCCAAAATTTGTTCTTCATTTTTTAACTCATCCCCTTTAATATCTTTAATATAACCCAATTTCCTCAATTTTTCAACAGAAGTTCTTATTTCCTTAGGTTTAAAATGAGTTATAGGCATCTCAGTCATATCATATCTAATCGTGCCATCTTTATTTACATATAAACCATGTTTTGCTCTTAATATTCCTTTTATCAAATGTTCAGGAGTATGATCTTTATTACTTGTTCCTCTAACACCTTTAATTAACGGTGGACAACTTCTCGTACCTAATTTTTTAAAAGCACAATCAAAAAAATGTTTTATATCAATCTCCTTTGTTTCATAAATAGCTTCAGAATTATGCTTCTGTATTGTTTTACTACTACAAACTTCACAAATACTATAAATAGTATCCAACTCACATTTTTCACAAAATCTTAAAGGAAATTGTGATTTAATAAAACCTTTTTCTAAAGCAGATTGAAAACTTCTTAATCTTCCCCCTTCTTTACCTACTGGAAACAAAACTTGAGGACTTCCAGTTAATTTTCTCATTTTAGCTTTTTCAGGTCTGCCCATCCTTGCCCCAATAAAAGTCCCAGACTTATCATGTATTTTAACTCCAGAAAGTTTTTCTAAAATACTCAAAACATCGGAATATTCATCAAAATTTATAGTGAAAGAACTAGTTCCACCTATACTAAATAAAAATGCTTTAGCCCATTCCCCTTCTATTACGACATGCTCTTTAGAAACAACTCTATGAGGCACCCCTAAAATTTCTAAAACTCTTTTAGGATTCTCATCACTTAATTCCAATTTAATATCATAAATAAAAGGTAAAATAATTTTATCTTCGTTAATACTACTTTTTTTCAACCATTCAACTAAACCTTTAAATTGCTTTTTAGTTATATCACCCCAATGAAAAACATATCTTGGATATAATGGAACTTTCTTTTCCTTACATAAATTAATTGCTTCATCAACACCCACCTTCTCTTTATTAATTCCAGTCTCAACTCTCCACCATTCTTCACAATAACCAGGGGGAACTAAAACATGGGCTCTATCATAAAAATCACCATAATTTATTAGTAGATCTCCTAAATACAAAATTTCTTCTATATCTTTGAAATATTCTTTTGCTAGATTTTCATTTTCTAAAAACACAACACTACTATCTTTTAACTTAACAATCGGTCCTTCAATACTATCACAACTCATAAGTGTAGCTGCTTTTCCTGGTCTTTCAACTTTTAATTGAGTACCAGAAGCAATGAAACTATTAAGAACAAGCATTGTAGCAGGATGTACAGCTTGTGCAGAAAATCCAGAAACTCTAGATCTACCATATCTTAATCTAAAACCACCTTTAGCTAAAGGATGTGTAAATACAGGCCTACCAGCAACTAATTCTGAAATAAAAGTATAATTAGGACTTATTTTTTCATCTTCTTCTTTTGACTTTTCACCTTTAGCTTTTATATTTTTTTGTAACTTAACAAATTTATCTAAAAAATTCCAATGCTTCATATCAAATTCTTTATTCCACTGGGAAAATTTACCCCAAAATTTTGCAGCTTTTTGTGCTAAACCCTCAGCCATTACTAAACATACACCATTTTTTATGATATTACCATCAACTCTATCCAAATCCCTATAATTACTAACTTCATATTTTTCAGTAGGTTCCCCTTCAATTTGTACAGGTAAATGTTTAACCATAAATTCAATTTCTTCTTTACTGGGTAAATATTGTAAATTAGTAACTCTTTCATGAAAATCCATTAATTCAGTAGACATTCTACTTGCTTCTTCATCAGTTGCATCATAAGCCGCATAACCCATCTTACTCCTAACATAATCAGCTAATGCAGAAAAAACACAAACTGCTGTTGTACCTGCACTTCTTATTGGACCAGAAAAGTACAAAGCAAAATAATCTTCTCCTTTCTTTGTTTTTTTTAATTCCAGTCGAGTAAAACCTTCTAAAGGACTCGCTACAACACCATTTGTTAAATATGCCATACCAACTCTTAAACCAACTTCAGCAGATTCCTTTTTATCTTCAAATTTACAAAATTTTTCCTGTGCAACCTCCAAAGAAATAGTAAAAGCAACCCTCCAATCTTGTAAACCATATTCCTTTTCTAATTCTTCAACTCTCTCAATAAAACCAGAATTTTTTATTTGTGGCATAATAGTAGAAATTAAACTTTCAACTCTCTGAATCATATTTTCTGCAACTAAAATTTCTACTTCCTCTTCAGGATCATAACCTACCTTCCTAACTATCTCTGCAAATTCATAAGCATTACTTACCTTACTACCTATTTCTTCAAAATATTTTTTTATATCTTCAGTATATTCCATTTTAACTTCCAAATTTTAATATTTTTATTTCTCTTGTTTTTAAATTTACTAAAGGAACTTTAGAAGGATCAGGTTCATGACCTACTTTTTCTTGAAAAGTTGTTTTTGATTGCCAACAAGAACAACAGATCATAGTAACATTCTTATAATTAGTAGCACTAAGTTTATGAACATGAGCTGTTACAAAAAAATCAGGAACTTTTTTTATAAATAATGGATCTTCTTTTACAGTTGGAATATACAATGTAGAAGTATGAGTTGGTGCCAAATGTCTTCTTTGTAATAAAAATTTCATTAAAAGATCAGTTCTATCATAACCACCATTTTCTCTTATACAATTTACATTTCTCACATAATAGTCAAAACTATAACCATGGTACAACAAGACATCAAATCCTGGAAAGTCTTCAGAAGAATGAATGTTTACAAGTGAAGGATTACTCGTCATAACAACATTTGGCAAATCCCATAAAGGTTTAGCAAAATCCTTATAAAGTACAGGTTGCGGTTCAGCAATTCTTAATGCATCATGATTCCCAGGACAGATAATTATTGTTATATCCTTCCTTACTTGAGATAAAATTTTTGCACATAATTCATACTGTTTATAAACATCTTTTATCACCAATTCTTTATCTTGTCCAGGATAAATTCCACAACCATCAATCAAATCTCCAACAATAAACAAATATTTTAACTTTTTACAAATTTCTTTTTGCTTTTGATTTCCAAGATCCCCTTTAATCCACTTAATAAACTTTTTAAAATCTTCACTTAAAAACATTTTAGAACCAATATGCAAATCTGAAATAAAAGCTGCATATACTTCATCACTACTTTTTTTAAATTCTTTTATAGGAATATCAGGCCAAATAATATTATTTACAAAAAGAAGATTATTTCTTACAACCCCAACAATCCCAATAACTTCATCTTCTACAATATTTAAAGATTCTTCAAACACATCTTTTCTTCCTTTTGAAACTAAAACACTAATAGAACCAGTAATATCCTCTACTTTTAATATAAGATTTCCATTTTTAGTAATATGTTTTTCAGAAACAAGTCCTATAATAGAAATTGTATCAATTTGATTTTTATTCAAAAGTCTATTTATTGAAACTAAATTTTGTAATTCTTGTCTTACCATTAATAATTTTTTAAGAGATTCATATCTAACTTTAAAATAAGAGATAAAATCTTTAATATCTCTTTTTTTAGAATCCTCTAAATAAGAATCTAAAATTATTGTCGTCCCTTTTCTATCATTTTCTGTATTCACTAAATCATTCTTATTATTAGTTAAATCTATATCTTCTTCTGGTTTTTTAACTTCGTCTAAAATATTTTTTAATAAACTCTTCTTCTCTTCAGAAAGATTGTATTGTAGAATATCCAAAAAAATAGTATATATCTTACCATCCCTACCTTTCTCTAATAAAGATTTAGAATTTTCAAATTCAACCCAGTTAATATCTAAATTAGAATTACCACCATTTATAACAGTTTTAAGATCATTGTTTAAAATAAGTGGTTTATCTTTAGAAGATATTTTTTTACCAATTAAATTAAAAAACTTCTCTTTACTAAATTCAGATTCAAGATTATCAATAAAATCAGGGCTAATTAAATATCCTTTATCCAAAAAAAAATTAACCAAATTATTTTCTTTATGATTCATAAACCCAATGAATCCTTTAGAATAGATTCTATCTTAGGAATAGTAGATATAGGGATAGCTAAACAAATCTCTCTTGTTCTACCATATCTCCCCTTACTAATAACTTTAGCATTTATCATTCCCAACATATCTAATTCTGCAATAATATCACTTATTCTTCTCTGCGTCAAAGGAACAAATGAAATATTCATGCATGCACCTTTATAAAATTCATAAACTTCTCCAGTAAAAATAGGATTTTTCTTATTAGGTAAACAAACATTCAAAATAGAATGTAAAGTTAGTTGAAATTGCTTTGGTTGTGTACTTACAATATCCAAGATTCTATCCCTCTCTATTTTCTCTTCTGCTTCATCTATATGTTTAATTTTAACTTTAGTTTCATTTTTTCTTTCAGCAAGTTCACCAGCAACTCTTAATAATTCTAAAGCTCTCCTTGCATCCCCATGTTCTCTAGCAGCATAAGCAGCACATTTTTCAATAACTCCATCTTCAACAACTTCATTCCTAAAAGATAGTTTAGCCCTTTGTTTCAATATTTTTTGTAATTGAATTGCATTATAAGGAGGAAATACTAATTCTTCTTCACTTAAACTACTCTTTACTCTAGGATCTAAATTATCTGCAAATATTAAATCATTAGATATTCCTATAATTGAAATTTCTCCTCTTTTTAATTCTGAATTAAGCCTTGTTAGATTATATAAAATTTCATCTCCTATTTTCTTAATTAATTGATCTATTTCATCTAAAACTAAAATTACCAATTGCTTTTTTTCATCAACAGATTTCACAAAAAGTCTATATACATCATCTGTAGGCAATCCTGTAGAAGGAACTTCCTCTCCAAAATGTCTTACTAATTGAGCCAACAACCTATATTCAGTATCAGCAACTCTTTTTAATTTACAATTTATATAAAAAATCCTAAGGTTTATATTTTTAGATTTAGCTACCTCTAAAATTTGATCTGTAGTATGTTTAACACATAATGTCTTACCAGTTCCAGTCTTACCATAAATAAAAACATTAGATGGTTTTTCTAACCTTAAACAAGGAGCAAGAATTCCAGCTATATGTTGAATTTGTTTAGTTCTATAAGGAACACTTTTAGGTGAATAATTAGATTGCAATGCTTTTTTATTTATAAACAATGGCTCCTTTTTAAGAAAATTTTCAAAGAAATTTACCAACCCTTTTTGTTTCATAAAGGTTTTATATCATAATTATATTTAAAGATTATTATGATAAACAATAGCCCACCCCCTACATTTCAGATGGAAAAAATTAATTAAAATTTTTCCTAAATTTTTCAATGTCATTCTCAAATTTTAGCACCATCATTTCTTATGGAACTTTAGAATGATAACACTCTTTCTATATATATTATATATAATAATAAAATTTATAAATTAAATTTTATTATCACTTATCAATCGTTCTTAATGATTAATCTTAAAATACAATTAATTATATTTAAAATACAAATAAAATAATAATATTAAAAACTAAAGGAACTTTTCTACTAAAAATAATAAAAACATTCGGAAAAACAATAGACAAATATAAAAAAAGAATACAATTCTCCAATAGAAATAAGGGTGTGGGAGGGTTAATATTAATTAAAACTTAAAATATTAACAAGGAATAATAATCTTTAAAAACTAGAAAAATTTATAAAGGAAACCTTTATACTATACTTAAATTAAATAAAATGGCAGAAGAAGAAAAAAAATATTCAAAACAATTGTTAAGTAAAACTGTTGTTACAAAAACAGGAAAACGTTTTGGAGAAGTAGGAAATATTATTTTTGAAACTAGAACAGGTGAATTAATACAAATTACTCTTAAAAATCCTACAGGCTACGCAGAAGGTGTAGAATTAGAAAAAGACAAAAAAGGAAATTTAATAGTCCCTTATAGTGCAGTTATAGCTGTAGGAGATTTTATTGTTATATCAGAAGAAGATATCATCTAAAAACACAATCTTTTAATATTCTTTAATTCTTATTTTAATAAAAATGGACTTTAAAAATTTTAAAACAACAAAAGAAATACAAATTTCTCCAAGATTAATTGATCAAATAATTGGTCAAGATGAAGCCCTTACTATAATCAAAAAAGCAGCAAGCCAAAGAAGAAATGTCCTTTTAATAGGGGAGCCCGGAACAGGAAAATCCTTTTTAGGTCAAGCTTTAGCAGAACTTTTACCAAAAGAAAAATTAATGGATATCATTGCTTTACCAAATACTTCTGATGAAAATGTTCCATTAATTAGAACGTTACCAAAAGGAAAAGGCAAAGAACTAATCTCAAAAGCAAAACTTCAAGAAATTGGTTCTTTTAAAAATCAAAACATTCTATTTTTTGTTTTACTTGTAGTGGCTATGATAATACCATGGTGGATAAGAAAACAATATGGAGATATCATGGCAGCAGCATCTTTAATTGGCTCAATGATGTTCTTAGCAGTTTTTGTAATATTTATGAACTTAGGAAAAAGAATGAAATTAACACAGACAAATAGAACTCCTAAACTATTAATAGATAATTCAGGAAAAAAGAAAGCTCCATTTTTAGATGCCACAGGAGCTCACGCCGGAGCTTTACTTGGAGATGTTCTTCATGATCCTTTACAAAGTGGAGGCTTAGGAACCCCACCTTATGAAAGACTAATCCCTGGAATGATCCATAGAGCAAATAAAGGTGTACTTTTTATAGATGAAATAGCCAACCTTTATCCACAATCTCAACAAGAACTTTTAACAGCAATTCAGGAAAAAAAATATCCAATAACAGGTCAATCAGAACGTTCATCAGGAGCAATGACGAGATCAGAACCAGTTCCCTGCGATTTTATTCTTATTGCAGCAGGTAATTATGAGACTGTTAAAAAAATGCATCCAGCATTACGCTCTAGAATTCGGGGTTATGGTTATGAAGTTTACATGAATTCAATAATTGATGATACTCCAGAAACCAGATCTAAATTAGTTCAATTTATAGCACAAGAAATTAAAAAAGATGGTAAAATTCCACATTTCAAAAGAGAAGCTGTTCTAGAAATAATAGAAGAAGCAAAAAAAAGAGCAGGTACATCAAATAAATTAACATTAAGATTAAGAGAATTAGGTGGCTTAGTAAGGGCAGCTGGCGATCTTGCAATCGAACAAAAATCAAAATTAGTAACACTAAATCAGGTTTTAGAAGCAAAAAAATTAGCTAGAACTCTTGAACAACAATTAGCCGATCGTTATATTGAAGAAAAAAAGAAATATGATGTTATTATAACAAAAGGTAAACAAATAGGAAGAGTTAATGGTCTAGCAGTTTTAGGTGGAGATGGATATTTTTCAGGTATTGTTTTGCCAATAGAATCAGAAGTAACACCAGGAGGCAAAAAAGCAGAATTTATTGCCACAGGAAAACTTGGTGAAATAGCAAAAGAAGCAATAAAAAATGTTTCAGCTATTATTATGAAGTATTTTGGAGAAGATATTCGTGAGAAATACGACATTTATACACAATTCTTACAAACAGCTGGAGAAGGTGTAGAAGGTGATTCAGCATCCATAGCCGTAGCAACTTCAATTATTTCAGCATTAAAAAAAGTCCCAGTCTTACAAGATACTGCATTAACAGGATCACTATCTATTCGTGGAGAAGTACTTGCAGTAGGTGGTGTAACAGCTAAAATAGAAGCAGCAATTGAAGCAGGCATAAAAAGGGTAATAATTCCAAAAACAAATGAAAAAGATGTTTTATTATCAAAAGAGAACATAAAAAAAGTAGAAATAATACCAGCTGAAAATATAGCCCAAGTTTTAAAAGAAGCTTTAGACTGGAAAGGAAAAGAAGAAATTCTTAAAAAAATAAAATAAGGTTATAAAACAATAATCTTTATATACCCTTAAAAGTCAAAAATCCCAGATAAAAATGCCAGTCGTAGGTTTTAATTTAGAAAAGATAAATATAGAAAAACAGAACCCTATAAAAGGTCAAGTTAAAGTAAAAAATAATGTTTCAGTAAAATCAGTAGAAGAAAAAGAATTATCATTAGGCGACACAACTAAACAAGGTCTAAAATTTAATTTCGAATTTTCAATAGATTATGATCCAAAAGTAGGAAATATCCTGATAAAAGGGCATTTACTTTACATAGAAGAGGAAAAGAAAGTAAAAGACATTCTTAAAAATTGGAAAAAAGACAAAAAAATTCCAAATGAAATTATGGTAGAATTAATTAACACTATTTTAATAAGGTGTACAGTTAAAACATTAACATATGCTCAAGAAGTAAATTTACCACCACACTTACCATTACCAAGAGTAAACCAAAAAACAGACACAAGTAATTATATTGGTTAAATTTCTTTTAAAAAAATATATTTAAATCAACAAAATGAAAAAAATACTGGAAACATCATTAGGAAGATGGAGCGAATTAATGTTTAATGATGGTAATAGAGTTGTTCCTCTTGATAAAGTTGGTGATATAGTGATTGAAAGATGCGAAGATTATGATGTCTACAAAAAAGGTGGTGTTCTTGTTTATATGACAGAAGAAGAACATAGTTTTTATAAGAAACACGAACATTCATTTAAAAAAACAGAATGATATTAAAAAATTCTAAAACAAATTATTAACTTTCCCAAATCTATAAATTTTATCACCTACAACAAAAACTTCAAATTCATTCAAATCTTGTTCTAAATAAGGACTTAATAATTTTTCCTTCAAAACATCACTTCCTTCTACCAATAAATTAAAAGAAGGCATTACAATCAAATTCTTATCTTTCCATTTACCTTTTAAAAAACATTTATATTTCTCAATTCTACTATCCTCTCTTAAACTAACAACAGGATGATCATGACCAATTACCAAAGTATTACAATTTATATCTTCCAAAATTTTATTTCCATGTAAAATACAAATACCATCAATTTTAAAATAATCAACAATTTTAATATTTTTTTTCTTAGCTATTGGTTCAAAAATAACATCATGATTTCCCTTAACTAAAATAACTTCTCCATACTCTAAAAAGAGATCAATCAATTTTAAACAATCTCTCCATTCTTGATCAGAAATAATACCAAACTCATGCTTCAAATCACCATTTATAATAATTCTATTAACATTAATTTTATCTAAAATTCCTTTTAACCTTTTAAATAAATCATCAAGCTGAAATCTTGGAACGAAAATTCCTTGTTTATTCAAAGATTCTTCAAACCCGATGTGCAAATCAGATATTATCAAAGTTTTATGTTTAGCTAAATAAAGTGCTAAATCAATTATTTCTATATTTTTAGATAGCTCCATCTTCTAATTTTCCATTTTTTTCAAATTCAGATATTACAATCCGTGAATAACTAAGCATCAATTCCTCATGAGGGCATGAACTAATATTATTATATTTCTGACAATAATTTTTAGAATCTCCCACTATTTCAAATAATTTTGAAAAATTTTCACCAAAAAATTCAATTCTTTTTTCTAATTCCTGATGTAGATGAAATCTTAAACATTCATCTAATTCATCTTCAATATATTCTCCAGATTTTAATATATGATTAAAATATATTTTACGTATATCCTTTAAATCCATTTTTCCCGATCTTAGCTAAAACTTTATTATGCATTCTCCTTAAAAATTCAATTTTATCATCAATTTTCATAATATCAGTATAACCTTGTAAAACTAAATTAAAAGCAAAAGGACTTGGAATTACACTGTGCAGTTCTTTAACTTCAATTTTTCCATTTTCAATTCCAATTAAAACTTTCTCAGCATTCTCAATATCCATCAAATCTTCTAGAACCTCCCTCTTAGCTTCTTTTAATATTGGAAAATCTTCACTTATCCTTTTAACAGCACTTAACAATATCATACTACTAACTTGCTGTCTACCAACTCTCTTAACTCTACCCTTATAATTTCTTAATATCATTAAAGACCTAGTAGCACAATGTCTAAATCTCCTCTTTAAAACCTCAGTTTTCTCCAAAGCTTTTTCCATAACAACTCTCAACTCTCCACTTTTTAATAACTTAAAGGCATCCATAACTCTTAATTTTTTATTATAACTAATATAAAATCCATTATCACTTATTCCAAATTCAATATCTTTATGTTCTAATCTAGAAATAGCATAAGCTAATGCTCTGGACAAAACATCATTTACCCTTCTTCCATACAAACTATGGAATACAACATATTTTTTATCTTCCTCAGAAGAATGTTCGACTATAATTTTCTTATCACTGGGAACTTCTAAATACAAGAATTGTTCCTTAAAATATTTATAAATAGCATTAGCAGCATTTTTATCAACATACAAATAATCATTAATAAAATCAAGAATTTCTTTTTTATTATCACTAGATTTAAACTTCTCTTCAACATATCTCCTAAATTTTCCAATTTCCAAAGCTAAATCAAAACTCAAGGGCAGCATCTCAGAGAACCATGAAGGAATTGTAGGTGGTCTAAAAACAGATGCATTAACTTGTGCAACCATACCTCTAGCAAATAAGAATTCATATCTTTCTCCACCCAATACAAAAACATCCCCTCTTCTCAAACGTTCTAAAAAACCTTCATCAATAGTTCCTACAACTTGACTTCCAACTTTAACTTTAATTCTTGTCTCATCAGGAATAGTACCAATATTTGTCATATAAATAACTCTACCCAATCTTCCTCTTTTCCCAACAATTCCAGTTTCTTTATCATACCATATTTTTGCATAAACATGTCTATCTTCTAACTTGGTATATTCTCCAGCTAAATAATTAATAACATCAAAGAAATCTTCTTTACTTAAATCCCTATAACAATAACTTTTCTTAACTAATCCAAATAAATCATCTATATGGATTCTATCAGCTAAAGCAATACCATAAATTTGTTGAGAAAGAACATCTAAACAATTCTCAGGAATATGTATCTTATCTATTTTCTTTTCAATAGCAGCTTTTAATAAAACACCATTTTCAATTAGATCATCTCTATCAAGAACAATTATCCTACCTTTAGCAGTATCATGTAACTTATGCCCACTTCTTCCAATTCTTTGCAATCCTCTTGCAACAGATTTAGGGCTTCCTAATAAGATTACTAAATCAATATATCCAATATCAATACCAAGTTCTAAAGAAGTTGAACAAACTACAACTTTTAATTTCCCTTCTCTTAATCTTTTTTCAATATTATGTCTATGCTCCTTTCCCAAACTTCCATGATGTGCCCCAATATTTTCAGTATACTTTTTTGGAAATTTTTCCTTTAAATGATGCACAACTCTTTCAGTAGCACTTCTTGTATTTGTGAATATTAAAGTAGTCTTATGACCTTGAATTAACTTATCAATTAGACTATACAAAGAATCATGCATATCTTTATGAGTTATATCTATTAAATCAGGAACAGGACTTAGAACCTTTAAATCCATTTTTTTAATAAACTGAACATTTACAACCTTACAATTTCCATCTTCATTTACAAGGTACTTTGCAATTTCTTCCAAGGGACTTATAGTTGCACTCAACCCGACCCTGGTTATTTTATCTTGATTTAATTTCTGTAATCTTTCAATACTCAAAGACAAATGCACACCCCTCTTATTATCAGCTAAAGCATGAATCTCATCTACAATTAACCATTCTACCCCCATTAAGTTCTCTTTAAACTTATAAGAATTCAACATTATAGCTAAACTTTCTGGAGTAGTTATCAAAATATGGGGAGGATTTCTTAACATCTTACTTCTTTCACTTTGACTAGTATCTCCTGTCCTTACCCCAACCCTTATTCCAAATTTCTTCTTAGCTATTTTTTCAATTTCCTTTAATGGTTCATTTAAATTAATTTCAATATCATAATTCAAAGCCTTTAAAGGACTTATATAAACACAATAAACTTTATCCAACAACTTCCCTTTCTCAGACAAATTTATCAATTCATTAAGAATACTCAAAAATCCAGTCAATGTTTTAGTAGCTCCAGTAGGTGCACTAATTAAGATATTATTCCTATCATGTATTTCTCTTACCCCATATAACTGTGGCAAAGAAAACTCTCTAAACTTATCTAAAAACCACCTTTTAACTAAAGGGTTTAATATATCTTCAACTTCCTTTGCCCCGTAGGGCTTTTTCATAAAATCAATCATTTGTAGAACTCTTTTTAATTCCAAAACAATTAGAATATTAACTTAAAAATCTTACTATTAGAATGTTTGCGTTTTACCGCATAAATAATAAGGTTTAAATATTTTAACAGTACAAGCTCTATTATGGTAAAACTATCTCAAAAAACAACCCAACTTCTAAAAGACGATATCATTTCCATTCTATACGAAAACCCATTAGCAGCAAGGTTTACAAATGAAATTGCACTAGAACTAAGAAGAGATAACGAATTTACTAAAAAAATTCTATTAGAACTAAAAAAAGAAGGTTTTGTAGAAGAAGTAAAGAAAAACAGTAAGGGTTATCAATATCTTGCCAGAATAAAGTGGAGAATCCCTCCAAAAGTATTGAAAGCATATGAATCAAATAAAAGTAGAAAAAATAATTAACATTTTAAGAAAAACATACAAGAAAAGGAGTATGTTAGGTAGCATTAAAAACGAAAATCCATTCTGTATTCTAATATCAACAATCCTTAGCATCCGTAACCGTGATGAAAGTACTGCAAAAGTAGCCAAGAATTTATTTTCAAAATATAAATCTATTGAGAGCTTAGCCAATGCCAATATTAAAGACATAGAAAGAACAATCAAGAAAAGTGGTTTCTACAAAATAAAAGCAAAGAGAATAAAAGAAGTTTCAAGAATAATTTTAGAAAAATATAATGGACAAGTACCAAACACATTAGAAGAATTGATGAAGTTTCCAGGAGTAGGCCCAAAAGTAGCTGCCTGCACTTTAGTATACGCCTTCAATAAAGAAGAAATTCCCGTCGATATTCATGTTGAGGTTATTTCTAAAAGACTTGGGTGGACTAAAGAAAAAACTGCGAATAAAATATGGGTAGATCTTAAAAATAAGCTTCCTAAAAGGTATTGGATATATATTAATGAGCTATTTGTATTGCATGGAAAGAAAATTTGTTTAACAAGAAGCCCAAAATGCAATATATGTACTATTAAGATATACTGTTCTTATTATTCAAACACTTATTCTCTAAAAAATAAATAACTATATATTAGTTATTCATTTCTTATGCACATCCTATGCACACATTATGCAATTAGGCACATAACTAAATCCTAAAATGGAACAAAATAGCCCCCTTTTCGAAGAAAACGTAAGAAATTCCTTTAAAAAAGTAAAAGAACACATAAATAAGCTTGAAAATGAAATTAAAGAGCTAAAAGAGCTTATTTTTATTAAAAATAAGGAAATTATAACCCTAAATGAAGAAACAAGCCCATTTCTAAGAGATAATGAGAAAATAAGCGGAAATAAACCGTTTTCAGAAGAGAGTTCCACAGGAAATAAAGGGGTCTATTCATTCATTCATTCATTCACTAAACAGTCACTTGTTAGTCAATTAACCAATATTAATGATCTAATGACGAAATTCCAACAACTTCCACGACAAGAACTCTTAGTTTTTCTAACTCTACAACACCTAGAAGATGAACTAAAACACCCCATTACTTACTTTAATATCTCAAAACCTCTCAAATTATCAGAAGGTTGTATACGCACATATATCAGTAATCTTATCAAAAAAGGCTTTCCAATCCTCAAAAATCGTATAAATAACCGAATTATTGCTCTTACCGTCGATAAAAACTTTAAAAACCTCAATTTAAAACAAAAATTAGAGGATATTTATTATGGTTTAGATCAAAATCAAACAAAATTATTTTAAAAATTGCAATATTATCATTTTAACGCGTCGGTGAACGTTCGGTGAACGTTCGGTAAACTGTCTATAGACGTCTGCGAACGTTCGGTAAACTAACAGAAAAATTTAATAACAAGTTAATCTTCCTAAAATTATGGCATTTTTGTTCTTTGGAAGGAAAAAGAAATTGAATATTTTACATCAAAATTTAAAAAATTCATTTACTAATATAAAAAAAGATATTAAAAAAGCTCATATAAGGGTTAGTGGTCTATATCACATTAAAGATGATCATCATGATAAGTTGAATTCAATTATTACAAGATTAGAGATTCTAGAGACTTTATTTAATAAGTTAAAAATAAAGGAAAAACATATACAAGAAGAGATAGAAGAAAGAATTTCAACTACTTTAATCGACGATTTAACAGATAAACAAAAAATATTTTGTCAAAGATTAGCAGCATTACAAAAAGAAAATCCAGATCAATGGATCAGTTTGAAATATTTATCTCAAGAAATTTACCCTAATAAAAATTACCCTCAGATTAGGTCTACAGTTTCTCAGTATATAACCTTTTTAGAAGAATTAGGCATAGTTAAACGACGGAGAAAGGGTAAGCAAGCCTATGTACGATCAACAAAAAAGAATCCTTTTTTCAAGAAAAAGAAAAATATTGAAATCGAAGAAAAATTTTAAGCTTTTTTATCTTCTTTCTTTTCGTCTTTTTTTAATTCTTTTTTTTCAAATCTAGAGACAAAAACAATTCCAATTACACAAATAATTGTTACAAAAAGTGCAGCAATTATTTTATAGACATAAGAATCTCCATTTGCACCAACTTTATCTAAAATCTCTCGAACCCCTTGTTGAATAGCATCTCTCCAAAATAAAGCAATCATAAATGCAAAAGCAGCAGTTATAGCTGTAATTATATGCTTCCTTATTTCTTTATTAACTTGTTTAGCAGCGTCTCTTACTTTTTTAGTCTGATTTATTATAATATCATCTACATTGGTCTTATCCAAACCTTCCTTTATTTTAGTTCTAATTATTTCCAACATAGTTTAATTTCCACATTTTTAACTTATAAATCTTTCCGTCTAAAACCTTTAAGCATTGATTATAGATTTTTAATTAAAGAAATCTTTATAAAAAATATATTTTATAAGTTCATTATGCTAAAAAAGAATATTAAGATAATAAGCACAATTTGTTTGATTATTGGTTATGTATCTCTTATTATCCTTGGTAGCTTTTTAATTAAAGTGGGTTGGCCAACCAAAAAAATTATTGTTAATCAGGCCTTAGAAGCTTATGAACAAAGAGATTATTCATTATCCCCAATACTACTGAAGATTTGGGTTGTATCAGTTGCATTTATTCTAGCAGGATTGATTATAGAATTTATTTCAAAAGTAGAACATATATCCATGCTAAAGAAAATTAAAAGTATGTTTAAAGAAATCCGGAGTGTTTTTTCATTTGTAATTGAAATCATGGCTGTGTATTTTGTTGTATTAGCAATATTTACTAAAGTGAATTGGAGTAATCCTTTTTGGTGGCTTATGATACTTACAGCTTCTTTACTACTTTTATTATCTAAAAAGCTTAGAAGCTAAACAAAGTATCTTATTTTACAAAAATCTATTTTATCACGAAACCCTACCAATTTAATCAAAATATGCCCAAAAACACCGGTTTTTACTAAAAACACCACACTTCTACTACTTCTATGGCGAAAATAGGCCAAAAACGCAACATATATAAGCAAGTATTGCGTTTTT
>SDBV01000707.1_pt1 | contig 48232 bp, 32 predicted proteins | sample 2277081 | NCBI WGS metagenome assembly SDBV01 (sample SAMN10402039, study PRJNA504765) | marine sediment metagenome | isolation source: marine sediment core GS10_PC15, 223 cmbsf | place: Arctic Ocean: Southern Knipovich Ridge | collected 2010
TCTGCGTACCGATTACCTTGCCGACCAGCGTTTCGGTGCGTATCCAGGTATTCTTCTTGGGCAGCGTCTTTTTCAGCTCGCTGTACGTTGCGTCTTCGTATCGCAGGCAGCACATCAGTCGCCCGCATCGGCCGGAAATCTTCGACGGATCGAGCGTGGCCTTCTGAATCTTCGCCATTCGCATGGAAACGGGCTTGAGGTCTTTAATGAATTGCTGGCAGCAGCATCGCAGCCCGCACCGTTCGTAGTCACCCACCAGCCTCGCTTCGTCTCGTGCGCCGACCTGTCTCATCTCGATTCGCGTGCGATACTGGGATGCCAGTTTGCGAACCAGTTCGCGGAAGTCCACTCTCGACTCGGCCGCAAAGTAAAAGATGATTCTCTCGCCGCCCAGCAAGTGCTCGACGGTGACCAGCCGCATCGCCAGTTTGGATTCGCGGATTTGCTGCCGGCAGAAGGCGGCTTCTTCGCGAGCGGAGCTTTCCAGGTGGCGAAAGTCAATCACATCCTGGTGATTGGCCGCACGCAGCACCTTTCCTTCCCGCCGGAAGGGATACTCTTCGCCGTTGGCTTCGATGTAGTCGTCGAGTTTGTCTTGGCTCAAACAGCCGAAGCAGCTCTTCTCGCAAATCTGGCTTACGACCTCGCCCAGTTCGACTCCGCGTTCGGTCCGCGCGACCACCTTCGAGCCTGGCCGAGGCGGGCTATCGAGATTGTAGCGGAACTGCCCCAGTTGCCTCATCAGCCCGTAGCGAACCACCAGACTGGGGCCCATATTCTTTCTCTCACCGGAGCGATTTCTTCCAGATTTTGCTTTGCCCGGGGCCTTCGCGGGCGCATCGTTCTTCTTCTCGGCCGGCGGGTCGGGCTGGTCGGGCTGAGGCTCGGGCTTCTGCTCCTCGTTCGGCGTTTGGCTTTCGGCTTGGGCTTGGGCCTCGCCGGCTTCGCTCGACTGGTTAGGCGACGAAGAATCCTGCACGGGAGCAGTTTCTGATTCCTCGTTCGGCGTTTGGCTTTCGGCTTGGGCTTGGGCCTCGCCGGCTTCGCTCGACTGGTTAGGCGACGAAGAATCCTGCACGGGAGCCGCTTCTGATTCCTCGCTCGGGGTTTGGCTTTCGGCTTGGGTTTCGTCGGCTTCGCTCGGCGGGTTAGGCAACGAAGAATCCTGCACGGGAGCAGTTTCTGATTGCTCGCTCGGCGTTTGGTTTTGGGCTTGGCTTTCGGCTTGGGCTTGGGCCTCGCCGGCTTCGCTCGACGGGTTCGGTGACGAAGAATCCTGCAACGGTTGCTCACCGTTCGCATCGGATCGGGGTTCTGACATCCAACAACTCCGGTCGGACCGCTGCGTAAACAAACGCGCAGCAAGCCCATTATGTTCCGTAGCGGCCCACGGATGGTAGTAGTTTTCACGTCCCCGGTCCGTAGCCGAGGGTCCAGACGCCTGCAGAGGCGCGGCGATCCACGATTGTGAATCGCACGGCGCGGCCACACCCGCTTAGCATGCAGCAGCAGCAACGCCGGATGCATTATACCTTTTCACGGCCTGCGGCGGAAAGATACTTTTCAGGTAGATCTTTCATGGACGGTTCCGGGTGGAAGATCTGTTACGAAACGTATCTGCCCGCGAGGGCTTCGGCTATAATAAACTTCCGACGGCCGGCGTCTTTGGCCAAGTATATCAAAGGTGAAATCTTGCTCCGATTTGCGACGATCATCGTTCTGACAGCAATGCTGACGGCTCTGGCCATCCCGGCCGGCGCGAAAGACATCGTGATCGATTCGTACGCCGCCCAGATCGCAGCGGTAAAAAAGACGGCCCAACGGCAGGACGACCTGGCGTTGGGGCGACAAATGATGATCGCCGCATACGACGAAGCCTATTCGGTAAGGCAGCGCGGCGCCCTGGCCGAGCAAGTGCTGAAACTGACGGTCCAGATCGGATCGGACGAGTCCAGTAGGCTGGCTCGCAGCGCCATTTCGATCGCGGTTGAATGCGGCGTGCTTTCGCCGAGCGAACAGGCGATGTGGCGTCGCGACATTGCAGGGCGACGATTGGTCCGCGCCAATAATGAAGGGCTGCCGGCCAGTAAGCTCGCTGGCTTGGCCCGTCAGACCGTCGAGGCGCATTTGAGCTTTATCTATGCAGTCGGCGTTGACCGAAAAGGCGCGTCGGGTGCGGAAAAGTCGATCTCCTCGGCAAGGCAAATCGTTCGCAGTTACAAACTCATCGATCTGGAGCAGACCGTTCTGACCGCCGAGCAGAATTACCTTCAGGCCCGCGACCTTGCCATCAAGCTCCGTGCGGCGACCAGGCGGCTGGAAATAGCTGAGAAATCGAAGAAGGCCGTCGCCATTCGTGCAGCCAGGATCAAACTTGCCGGCGTACATCTGGAAGTCAGCGGTGATATCCAAGCCGCGGCCAAATACCTGGACGGCACGGGTCATGCATCCGAAGCACCTGTTTCGGCAGCGGCAGAATATCTGCGATCCGGCAAGGTTGACCCCGCCAATTGCCTGGTTTCGGTGAGCAAACTCCTCGAAATCACCAAGAACTACCCACAGTCCGCTCGCAATAAGGTTACCCGAACGGCCGAGTCGATGGTCGATGCGCTGCTGGCCGACGAGTCTAATCCGGCCCGCATCAAACAGGCCAATCGGCTTGGGAAACGAATTCGCGCCATGCTCGGCGAGGTCGAAGATCGCGAGCAATTGGCAAAACTGATTTCGGCTTACGGGGGGTTGGGCGGCAAGGCTGTTCCGCTTGGAGCGGGCAGGGTGAGAGTGACGTACGATTTCGCCAAGTCGTCTCAACTGCATGACTGGCAGTGCGGCAACGGTCAGTGGAAAGTGGTGCGAAAGTCGCTGGTCTTTCGCCCTGCCACAAAGCGTTCGGGAAACTGCGTGAGCCGGTTGCGTTTCCGGACCGATCGGCCGCTTACGCTTTCCTACCAGGCGAGCGCTTCGGTGAGTTTGGAGACCCAGTTGAGCCCCAGCCCGGCCGACGCCAATGGGCCAAAGTGGCTGGCCAGCTTTATACTGAATCGTGTGTCGGCCAGGGTTATTCTTCCGGCCGACAGCTGGCGATATTCCAAACATCAACTGGCCAAAGACAAGTGGCACGACGTGAAGATCGTTTCCGACGGGCGAGGCAAGCTGACCTGGTCGGTCAACGACAAGGTATTGTTCAATAAAGCGACCGGGCGAAATTGGGCCCACAAGCACGATGGCATGGTGGTGCGATTGTTCCTCAACACCGACGCCAAGTCGCCCGCCGGGCTTCGCAACGTGACGATCGAGGGCGAATTGCTGCCGCCCGCCGCACCGCAGCCAAAAAAGGCGAAGAATAAATGAACGACGACCGCCCCAAGCGCAACATTCGGCTGGTGATCGCCTACAACGGTTCGGCGTACCACGGCTGGCAGAGGCAGATCGAAGGCATCGATACGGTGCAGCAGCGCGTCGAAGAGGCCGCTGTGCGAGTGGTGCGCCACCCGCTGGCAGTTTCGGGTGCCGGGCGAACCGACGCCGGCGTCCACGCAGAAGGCCAGGTTGCCAATTTCCGAACGCCGAACTTTTCCATTCCCCTTCGCGGGCTGCGGCGAGCGATGAACTCGCGACTGCCGGACGATATCGCCATCCGCTCGGCCAGCGAATCGCCCATAGGTTTTCATTCTTCGCGAACCGCGATCGGCAAGACGTACCGCTATCGGATTTTCGTAGCGCCCCAGCGGCCGGTCGCACTGGCTGGGCTGGTGTATCACTACTGGCGTGCGTTGGACGTCGAGCGGATGCGGGCCGGGGCGGTTCGGCTGATCGGCACGCACGACTTTCGCGGGCTGGCCACGTCGGCCGAGGTGCGAGAGAATACCGTGCGGACGATCCATCGTTGCGAGGTTTCGGCCCAGGACAGCGAAGTGGTAGTCTCCGTCGAAGGCGACGGGTTCCTCTACAACATGGTGCGGAATCTCGTCGGCACGCTGGTCGAGATCGGTCGCGGGCGATGGGAGCCGAACCAGATCGACACGATCCTGGCCACTTGCGACCGCCGCAACGCAGGCCCGACCGCGCCGCCGGACGGGCTGTACCTGATGTGCGTTCACTATCGGCCGGAAGACCTGGTTGTCGGGCATATCGATAAATCAGAATGAATCCCAGCAGTCAAGACGTGGATGTTGCGCGGGGAAGAGCGTATCGAGCAGCATGCCAGCCTCACCGGTCAGGCGTATACCAGCCGCTTCGACCGTTTCGCGCGGATCATGTGTGCCAACCAGCAACTGGGCGATTTTCTCGCCGCCGCGAATGGTATTCTTCGTCCGACCGGTTCGTTGGCCCGGCTCGATGACTCGCACCTTGCCGCGGTTGAACTTCAGCGCCACCGCTTCGCGCGGATCGGCGATCAGCAATTCGCCTCGCCAACCCGCCAGGGCGGTTAGCTTCAGCCGCCGGGCGAACTCGCCGCAGAGTTTGGTCAACGTCGAGCGGAGGTTGACCGTCCGCACCATCACGTTGGCGTTCTCGTAGTAGCCAATTTCAACCTTGCAGTTGCCGCGTCGCAGTCGCTTGGCCAGTTTCGAATCGTAGTGTGCGACGATGTGCACTTTTTTGGCGTGTTCTCGTCGGGCCAACTTGGCCGTTGCCGCCAATACATCATCGAGGTTTCCGCCAGACTCGATGATCGTAAACTTCTCGTCTTGCATTCGGGTCATCACGTAGCCAGCCAGTTCGCCGGCAGGGTCGGTCCACAAATATCCTTTCCATTTGACGCCTCCCTCGGGAAACGTCGGTCGCACGGCCGTGCCGGTCAGCCGGCTGTTCTGGCGATTGTACATCCGGATCAGGTCCGGGCGATTTCGCAGGGCGAACTTTCGCAGCTTGGGCGCCGCGGCGGGCGCGGGCAGTTTGTCCAAATCGACGGTGAATGTGACCGGGCAAGCCCCACGCACGTAGCCGAAGCGGTGGTAGAAGTCTTGAATGCCGAACAGCCAGGACATGTCGTACCCGGCCGGCTCCATCGCCCGGATGCTCGCGCGTGCTACGGCGCTCTGCAGGCCGCGCTTGCGGTAGTCGCCGTGGGTGACCACGCCGCCGACGCCTGCCATTTTCAGCCTGGCCGACCCGACCCGCATGCGGTAATTGAAAACGCCCCAGTGGCTCACGATTCGCCCGTCAAGCAGTGCCACCCGCGAGGTTTGCCAATCGCTATGATCGCTGCCGAGGTAGCACCTGCGGGTGCGGTCGCGCTGGGCATAGTAGTCTGGCCACGGCCAGATCTTGGCCATCAGGTCGGCCAGTTCGTCCAGGTGCAACTTACGGTCGGGTGCGGTAATGATCGGCTTGGCTGGCATGTCAGCTCCTTTGCTCGGGTCGGCCCGTGCGATTATATGGTCTACCCGCCCCGGAAGAAACCGACTCTGTCCTTGAAAGCTGGGCCGCAGAGTCGTATAACGTTCGCCAAGCGGAACGATGCGCTGGCGGGGAAAAATGGCCGTCCGCCCGGTTCGCTTCAGTTCCTCAAGGTAAGGAAGGCACAGGCAATGAAAGTTATCGCCCAAACCGCGGCGTTGCAGGAAGCCCTGGCACTGGCCGGGAGCCTCGTCCCTACGCGTACGCCCAAGCCCGTTCTCCAGTGCATCAAGCTGTCGGCCGCCGATGGCGTGCTGACACTGCTGGCGACCGATCTCGAGGCCGGGTGCAGATACCAGGTCTCCGCCGTCGAAGTAGTCGAAGAGGGCGAGGCGCTGATTCCGGCGGCCCGCCTGAGCGGCATTGTGCGCGAGTCGGCCGGCGACGAAAGCCTCACCATCGAAACCGAAAAGCAGGCCGTCCACCTTCGCGGGTCCGGCAGCCACTTCAAAGTGTTCGGTTACGACCCGGGCGAATATCCCGCCGTGGCCGACTTCGCCGACGAGGCCGACTTCGAGGTCGACGCTGGCCTGCTGGCCAAGATGATCGGCAAGACGCTCTTCGCGACCGCCAAGGCTCACAGCCACTATGCGATTTCCGGCGTGCTGTGGGAGGCGTCGGGCAAGAAACTCAAGCTCGTCGCAACCGACGGCCATCGCCTCGCCCAGGCGACAGGCGCCTTGTCGAAGGCCGCCGGCGACGTCACCGCCATCGTGCCCGGAAAGCTCATGGGCCTCATCCAGCGAATCGCGGGCGACACCGACGGAAAGCTGGCCGTCAAGATCCAGGAAAACCAGATCCTCGTTCGCAGCGCCCGGGCCGTGCTGGTCAGTTCGCTGGTGCAGGGCAACTTCCCCAAGTACAACGATGTCGTGCCGACCGACTGCAACCGCAAGGCCACCGTCTCCACTTCGCAGCTGGAGCATCGCATCCGCCAGGCGGCCCTGCTGACCAACGAAGAGTCCAAGGGCATTCGCCTGAGCTTCCAGACCGAGCAGATCACACTCACGTCGCGGGCGCCCGAAACCGGCGAAGCCGAAGTCACGTGCCCGGTCAAGTTCGAAGGCGACCAGGTGGAAATAGCATTCAACCCGGCCTTCCTCCTCGAGGCGCTTCGAGTCGTGGAGACCGACGAAATCACCATCGGCATGAACGAGTCGAACAAACCGGCCGTCATGCGTGCCGGCAGCGACTTCCTCTACGTGCTGATGCCCGTGGATCTCGGCTGATCGGACCGGTTTTTTATCGAGAATTCTTGTGGAATCGGGCGACGTATATTGTAGCCTGATATCCAGGCTGACTACGGATAGTGCGGGAGGCATTCGATCATGGATGATGCGAGACTTCAGACGGTCTGGCGACACCGCCAGGTGCCCGATCGATTCAGCCATCTCAGCGAGCCGATTACGATTTTCATGAAGCACAAACTCGCCCGCAAGGTCCGCCAGCTCGGAAAGCTGGCCGAGATCTGGGACGAGATGATCCCCGAAGAGCTGGCCGAGCACACTGCCCTGGAGGGTTTCACGCGCGGCGCGTTGACCGTCATGGTCGACTCGGCCGCCCATCGCTTCCAACTCCAGACGCTGCTGAGCGGCGGGCTGCAGAAGATTCTCCAGCAGCGTTTCCCCGGCGCGTTGAACAAGGTCCGCCTCGTACCCGGCCAGTTTAGCTCGGTCGACGTCAACGGTTCGCCCCGTTACGAATTCTGAGTGTCTAGCCCGACCAGCCGCTCGCCTGTCCCTTCGACTAATGCTCAGTGCTCCACTTGAATACTCAGTTCCAGAGCGTACCGAAACGTCCCCAGGCGTACCCAAGCGTGCAAAACCGTACGAGAACGTACGAAACTGTACCGAAAGGTACGCATCGGTGCGGAAACGAACAGGCCTCAATGCCGGCAGGTGTTTTGTACTCATAGAGTTAATGTTTTGATCGAGCGATTTGTGTGCAATGCGGCAGGTTGATTGGTTAACCGGTTGACTGGTTAACTGGCCTTCGCGATCGCAGTAATTGTTGCTTTTGTTTCTGTTGTTCAATCCGAATTCCTAAATCCCAAATCCCAAATAGGCGCGTAGCGCCTCTACTTAAGCGGGAAAGTACCTGTTTTGCGCGCGCAAACGGCACCGCGCGCGGGTTTGCGGATCGGCAAGTCACCGGCTGGCCGTGGAATAGTTTTTTTAAGAATTCCCCGCTTCTTGCGCGAAAAATTTACAAAGTGCGCGCGGAAGAAAAAGAGGAAGAAAAAGGGGTCAGGAACCTTTGTTGAACACCCCTGCACATTGGAGGGAATGTAAGGGAGCCTCAGTGATTCACCGAGGCTGGGCACTGTTCGGCCAGCTGCTCGGCATCTACTATTCCGTCTTGGGGATGGCGATGCTGCGTACGATCCAGACTTCCACGTCGACCTCGCGGCCGTGAAGTTCATGCACAATGTCCTCCAGATCCGGCACGAGTTGCGGGCTGACCTCGCCCTCGGCGGCGAGCAGGATTGCCAAATCAAAATTCCTCGCTTCAGGAATGCCGTCGCGTTTGGCCATGATGACCGACACGCCTGGCTCGCGGCGGACACGTTCGTTGATCGCGCGGTTGACCCGTTTGGAAACCGGAAACGCGAACGGCCGCATCTGGCCGACCGCACGTTGGTTTGCCAGATTGTATCCCAGCGGCGCCAGCAGCAGCAGCGACAGCAACAGCAGTACGGCGGTGGCCTTCTTTACCCAGGCGAGTTTGACGCCCAGCCGGGTTCGCTGCACGCCCAGCACGCGGAAGACCAGGGCTGCGCCGAGAATGATCAGCACCAGGTTTGTAATAAGCAGCGTCGCGGCGCCTTCGGCAATTACGATGTTCCCGCGCGACAGGCCGATACCGACCACCGCCAGCGGCGGCACGAGCGCCGCGGCGATAGCCACGCCGACGATGGCTTCGGCGAGCGTGGTTCGCGAGAAGGCGTATGCGGCGGCCAGCCCCGATACGAACGCCACCATCAGGTCGAGCAGGTCGGGCAAGGCGCGTTCGAGCACAGCCAGCGGCAGTTCGTCGCGCGGCGTGATGACGCCGATGAAGAACGACAGGACCAGCCCGGCCAGCACTCCCGAGCACATGGTGATCAGCGAGCGGCGGAACAGTCGCAGATTGCCCTGAACCAACGCCATGCCGCATCCGATCAGCGGGGTCATCAGCGGCGCCACGAGCATCGCGCCGATCACCACGGCTGCGGAATTTTGCAGCAGCCCGAGCGAGGCGATGGCGGTCGAGAGGCTGGTCATGAGCACGAAGTCGGCATTGATTCGCGAGCCAGCCTGCACGCGGTCGAACAGGGCGACGCGGTCGGTGAGGCTCAGTTCTGGCAGCCAGATCCGCAGCTTCCTTCGCATGCGCGACAGTACTGCGAACCCTCCGGCCTGCGCGGGGCGAACCGTTCCGATCGCCAGTCGTTGCGGAAATTTGCGACTGGGTCCGGTTGCCGCCTTGCGTAATTCGCGGATCGATCGGCTGGACATGCCGCCGGTCAGCACCAGGTCGCATTCGCCCGCCGCAGACAGCACACCCTCGACCTGCTGATCGGCCAGTGCGACGGTGGGTTCGAGTTGCTGGGTGATTTCATCGGCGTGCGCTTCGCGCAGGTGCATGTCCAACTCGCGTCGTGCGGCTACCTCCGAGTCGATTCCGAACTGCGAGCCGACCAGCAGGGGCATCACCCGGCCGGTCGATCCGACGATCTCCGCCGCACGATGCAGCGCATGGCCGGCCAGCGAACCGCCCATCGGCACGACGACGCAGTTGTGGCTGGGGCCTTTGGATTCGCCCGGATCGATGATAAGGGTCTCGCATGTGGCGGTCCGCATGAGGCGATCGGCCAGTCGGGCCTGGCCTGACCCGACCGGCAGGCGGCCGTCGAAGCCGATAATCAACTGCTCGATCTGGCCGGCGCTAATTTCGGCCAGGATCGCTTGGGCCGGGTTGTCGGACGAGACTTTCCGAACCTCGAAAGTCCCCTTCCTCGCCGTCATCATTCGCCTGACGGCGCTGTAAATCTTCTCCTCGCTGCGGCGCTGTCCGTTCGCGGCCAGCCCGCTATTGGGCGGGCAGCACAAAACCACCGGCGGGCCGACAGTTGCGGATAAATGTTTGGCCCATCGAAGCAGCGAAGAGGTTCGTTTCGACTCCATTACGACCAGCAGCGTCGCCATCGGCAGATTCCCCGTGTACATACCCGTTTGAGAGCGAGCCAAGCTTGCGAGCTTTCGGGGAATTATACGCAGGCTTGCGGGCAATTTGCGGAGATTGCCTGGGCCTGCTGCGAAGAATCAATCCGCTTCGGGTGGGGCGAAGCGGTAGCCGATCTCGCGGATGGTCTGGATGAATTCCGGGCGAGTGGGGTCGGCCTCGATTTTCTTGCGGAGCGTGTTCACGCAGCGGTCGACGCTGCGGGCGGTGACGAACACGTCGTAGCCCCAGACCGTCCGCAGAATTTCGTCGCGAGTGATCGCGCGGCCCCCCTGGCGAACCAGAAACGCCAGCAGGGCGAACTCTTTGGGCGTGAGTGCAATTTCGCTTTCGTTGCGAGTGAGCCGGCGGGCCGACAGGTCGAGTGCGAACTCGCCGAAGTGGTGGATGGTTTGTTCGCCTCGGCGGCCGCGACGCAGCAGGGCGTTGGCGCGGGCGAGTAGTTCTTTAATACTGAACGGCTTGGTGAGGTAGTCGTCGGCGCCGAGGTTGAGGCCCAGCACGATGTCCGACTCCTGCCCCTTGGCGGTGAGCATGATGATGGGCACGGCCAGCTTTTCCTTGCGGACCAGCCTGCAAATTTCGTAGCCGTTGATCTTCGGCAGCATGATGTCCAGGACGATCAGGTCCGGTCGCGCCGACAGGGCTGCCTCCAACCCCGCCTCGCCGTCGGTGGCCGTGACGACCCGATAGCCTTCGTATTCGAAGTTGTCGGTCAGTCCACGCAGCATTGAGGCGTCGTCTTCTATGATAAGGATCGTTTCGTCGGTCATCGTTGCGAGGCTCCTGGGCTTTCGTTCACGGCCGGCAAGTGAACGCGAAACGTGCTTCCCTTGCCCGGCTGAGAGTCCACGCTTACCGTTCCGCCGTGGGCGTCGACGATGAATTTTACGATGCTCAGGCCAAGGCCGCACCCTTCGGCACTGCGTGCGAGGCTCTGGTCGACGCGGTAGAATCGCTCGAAGACTTTGCGGGCAGCCTGGCGCGACAGGCCGATGCCGTTATCTCTCACTTCCAGGCAGATTCCGTTCGTATTGCGGCGCGCCCGCAGATGGATTTCCTTCTCGTCGCCAGTGTACTTGTACGCGTTGTCCAGCAGGTTCAGCAGCACGGTGACCATCGCATCGCGGTCGCCGATCACGGTCGGCAGATCCTTGCCCGCGTCGGCGGTCAGCAGGCAGCCCGGCCGATTGAATTGCTCCTGGACGACCTGGACGGTATGCGACACGAGTTTCTCGACGTCGAGCGGTTTGAAATCGAAGGCGCGCTTGTTGCGTTCCATTCGGCTGAACGTCAGGAAATTGTCGATCAGTCGGCTGAGCCGATGATTTTCGCGGGCGATCATCGCCAGGTATTCCTGCTGCTGTTGGTCGTCGCGACATCGCCCGGCCAGCAGCGTGTCCACCAGCACCCGCATCGATGCGAGCGGCGTTTTCAGCTCGTGCGATACGGTGGCGATCAGATCGTTTTTCAGCCGGGTCATCCGAGCCTGGCGGCGAAGGTGCAACGCGACGGCCGCGCCGGTAGCGCCGACGATCAGCACGCCCATCAGCCCAGTCCACAGATACAGCATGCGCTGCCGGCTGGATGCTGCTGCGAAGGGGTCCTGCTCACCGAGGCGAACGTCCAGCAGCCAGTCCGACAGGAATTCGCCTGCGGACAACCGCAAAAATGCTGCGTGGTTGCCGTCTTGCCATTCCGGCGGAACCAGATGGAACGTCGCGCCGGCGTAGGCTTCGTCCAACTCGGCTGCTGCGGTCATTTCACCCAGCAATCGTTGCTGCGAAAAAATCACCACTACCGACCCGTCCGCCGATCGGACTTGCCACAAGCCAGGCGCGTGGGCCGGTGCGAGCTGGCCCGGGGCTGGCAGGGCGGGCGGATTGTCAGCATATTCGGCCGCGATGGTCTCGGCCGATCGCGTGGGCATCTCCGGCGGCGCGGCCGACAGTGCAGCGAGTTGACTCATAAGGAATCGCCGCTGAGCGGATGGCATGGGTGGCGGGCCGTAATCGTTCACTCGCTCGGCCAGGCGGGCGAGAAGTTCGGCGAATTGTCGGCTGCCGCGATCATCCATTAATTGCAGGGCGAGCAGACGAGCCGACGGTGCGATCAGCCGCCCGCGGGCGTCGGAGGCGCTGCGCAATTCCGCCTCAGCGAGCGGGCCGGTGAGCACCGCGAGAGCGTCGTCTTTCTTGCCGGCCTGCAGCAGACATCGCACTTGCCCTTGCAGGGCGAGCGCCCGTGTGCTGGGGGCGTTGGCGTCTTTGGCCAGTTCGGCGTAGGCGCTTGCCGCCTCGGGCGAGTGGGACGGATCGAGTTCCAGCCGTTGCGCGTCGATCCACTTGTCCGATAATTCTGGAGGGCTGTGCTCGCCAGCTTCGATAGCGGGGTAGGCGGGCTTGCCCGACTCGTCGAAGACGATCACGCTGTCGGCTGCGCCATGGACGACCAATTTTGCGAATCGCTCTGCCGGCGGCAATCCGCTGTACGCACCCAACTCGGCCAGTCTGCCAGCCCAGTACGAATCCAGCGCGGTTTGCATCTGGCCCGCGCGCTGATGGTACAGGTCGGTCAGTCGCTGTCGCACGGCCAGCCGTTCGCTGCTCATCGCGGCGTTCATGAACCACAGCACACACGCCGTGGGCACGAGCACCGCCAGTAGTAGCACGGCCAGCACAGGCCACAGTTCGCGACCGTGACCCGTGCCAAGTTGCCGTTTCAATAATGACACTAGAATTTGACTCTTGTTACTGGTTACCGTTTAGGCCCGTTATTAACGAGTGTCCATTGAAGCGTTGCACTATTGCGATCAAAGCGAGTTACTTCTATGACGGCAATCCGCCCTTCATTGGTTCGCACTGCGGAGAATCGGCTGCGTAAGGCCGGCACGCCTCTTTCCATGCTGTGATCGAGCAGCCTCTGCATTTGCGAGCCCTTAACACGCGCAACCGCTTCTTGCAGACTCTTGGCTTCCGGCAGGGACAGCAAGCCTGTTGGCTTACCTCGTTTGCGAGGCTTGACCATCAGCATCCCGCCGACGTCATTATCCCAGCCCAACTCATACTGGTCCGGCCAGGTCCTGGCCGTCAGTTGGTGCAATTTGCCTGTGTCCAGATCCAACGCCGTTGGTTCGGAGTCGGAAATCTCAGCCGTTTGCGTCTCAATGTCTTTCGAGCTTTGGCCGAGTGGTGCAGCCGGTTGGGAGGCTGCCAGTTGAACACCGATGGCCTTGGCTGCTTTGCGAAGGTGGGTCTCCAGCGGAACCGAAGGGGGTGAGTTTCGCATGGAGAAGTTCTTCCAGCCGGAATGGGTTCTGACAAAGAACAGTACGAAATAGACTCCCTTGAGTTCCTTCGGGCCGGTGCATTTCACCGCAGCAACCTCGCCGCGTACGATTGACCAGGCCGGGTACATGGTGAATGGCTTGCCGGTCATTTGCCTGAACCGTTCCCGCAACTCCAGCGAGAAATGCGGCCAGGCATCTCGCCAGCCCTGGATGCGATCTACGGACCCAGCCTTAAGCGCGGTGTTGTCTTTCTCACGGATCGCCACCAGCATCTCGAGGGCCAGGTCTTCCACGACGACCTGATCTTTGGAAGTCCTGGAGGCTGGCACAGCCGTGGAGCGGTTGTCTTTGGACAACTCAAGCATCGTCAAGGCCGCCTCAGCGTTGTTGCGGACAAACGCTTCTTTATCCTTCAGCGCCTTTTCGAGGATTGGCTTCGCATCGAGCCGCCCGGTCAATCCGAGGGCGTAGGCGGCGCAGCGGCGAGCATAGGGGCTTTCATCATTCAGCGTCATGTCACAGATCGTCTGGAAACTGGAATCGATCTTGTGCGCCCCCAGTGCAATAGCAGCCATGCCCCGAGTAAGATCTTCCTCGTGTTTGCAGAGCTTCTGCAACCCTGGCACGGCCGGGGTGATCTCGACAAGGCTTCCCATCCACAAAATATAGATCGCCGACCGCCTGATGGTATTCTTCTCGGAATCCAGAAACTTCGCGAGTTCTTTGGCTACGGTCAGGTCGTCCAAACCGTCCATCGACGCCAACGCCGGCTTCACCCGAGGATCGGTCTCGCCGCAGGTGGAAATGGTCATTACAGCATCGGCGACAATTTTGGCCACCTGCTGCACGTCGAGCGCTTCGCTTTGGCCAAGCTTCAGCACGAGGGTGACTTGGTTCTTCGTGTTGGCCGGCACGTCGCGCTGCCAAAGGTAGACGTCGAACATGCCGATTCGCTTGCGCGATACGTAGTCCCTCGATGGGCTGACGACGTTCATGAAGGTGGGAATCACCAGGAAGAAGTTTTCTCGTGTGGGCGGACCTGGGGTGTTCTTCATTTTCAGCCGCCGGCCTCCGCCTCTGACGGCTCTCAGTGGCTGGGTCTTATCTGTCAGCCAGCCCAGCAAGCGCGTCTCGCCCGGAGCGACCGGCCGATCAGGCGTCCAGAACAGTCGATACTTTCCGCCAGATTTGGCTTTGCGATCGACCATGCGGGATTCTTGAGGCACCCCGAGTTTATCGGTGATTAGCAGGTCGTTGTAGCTGGAGTTGCTGATTCCCATTTCTTCTGTCATCGGCTTGTTCGTGTGATTTTGGACCGTCATCAGCCCGCCCGAATAGAGGTTGAATCCGGGATCGACCCTGTAGATGTGTGAATTGGAGAATAATGCGTCTTCCCATGCCTGCTCGACCGTCTGTAGGTGAAGGCCGCTGATGTAGCTCATCACCGCTTCCGGCAGGCGCTGCTGACCGCTCAGCGGGTCAAGCTTGGTGAGTTCCTTTCGAGCCTTGTTTGCCAGCGACCGCTGCGACGAAAAGTCGGCCAGCACTTTGCGAAAACTCGCGGCCGCGGCCTGCTTGTCGCCTTTCTTGAGTTGGCACATGCCCAGGCGATAATGCGCTTCGGCTACGTAACGCTGATTGGCCTCGGCGCTGTCGACGATCTGCTTGTAGATTCCGATAGCCTCGTCCAGATCGCCCTTGGTCTGTTCGGCGTAGATTCCCTTTTCCAGCAGAACCGACGGTGTCTCGGCCGACGCGACAGGCGAGATGCCCGCAATCAGCATGGCCGCGATGGTCGTAATGATGAAACGTTTCATGTGCATTCCTTTCCGTAAGAAGATACCCGCGAAATCAATCGTTCGGAAGGAATTGTAGAGATGCTTTGTTACCGGCATGTTACGGCGCGGTCTTATATTTGTCCTTTTATACATCCTTTTTCCCGGTAGCGGCTCGCATGGCGTGCCGAGTGGTTTGACTCGGCGGGGCTGGGGCGGTAAAATCAGCATTCTTAATAAGCTTCGTATTGATAGAAATTACTTCCAGATCAGTGAGGGAAGGCATGCAGATTAAATTGAGTTTTCTCGGAGCGGCCCAGAACGTTACGGGCTCGCGTTATCTTCTCGAAGCGAACGGCACGCGCATACTGATCGACTGCGGGCTGTACCAGGAACGTCACTTCCAGGAGCGAAACTGGGACCCGTTTCCTTTGCCTCCCAAGCAGATCGACGCCGTGCTGCTCACCCACGCCCACCTCGACCACTGCGGGCTGCTGCCCAAGCTGGTGAAGGAGGGCTTCAGCGGCCAGATATACTGCACGGCCGGCACGGCCGAGATCGCCGAAATCATCCTGTTGGATTCCGGGCACATTCAGGAAGAAGACGCAGCCTACAAGGCGCGGCGTCACCAGAAGGAAGGCCGCAAGGGCAAGTTCCCGGTCCGGCCGCTTTACAATATCGCCGACGCCGAGCGGGCCATTCCGCACTTTCACCCGGTCGAGTACAAGCAGGTCGTCAAGCTGGGCGATGGGCTGGAGGCGACGTTCCACGACGCGGGGCACGTGCTCGGCTCGTCGATGATTACGGTGCGGGCTTCGCTCAACGGCGAGTCGCGGACGATTTTGTTCTCGGGCGACGTGGGGCGCGTGAACATGCCGATTCTGGACGACCCGACGATTTTCGAGCGGGCCGACTACGTCCTGACCGAATCGACCTACGGCGATCGCGTTCACGAGCCGGTCGCAGACGTCAAGACCCGGCTGGCCGAGGTGGTCAACACTACCATCGATGCCGGCGGGAACCTCGTGATCCCCAGCTTCGCGCTGGAGCGGTCGCAGGACCTGCTCTATCACCTCAACGATCTTCGCCTGGCAAAGCGAATTCCGGAGGTGAAGGTGTATCTGGACAGCCCGATGGCGATCAAGGTCACCAAGGTGTTCTCCAAGCATCCGGAATATTTCGACAAGGACATGGCCGAGCGCGTCAACAATCACCATTCGCCGTTCGAGTTCCCGGGCCTGGAGATGACGCGGACGACCAATGAGTCCAAGGCGATCAACCTCCGATCCGAGCCGTGCATCATCATCGCCGGGTCGGGCATGTGCACCGGCGGGCGGATCAAGCATCACCTGGCCAACAACATCAGCAAGGAGGCCAACACGATTCTGTTCGTCGGCTACCAGGCGAACGGCACGCTGGGCCGGATCATCATCGACGGCAAGGATTCGATCCGCATTCTCGGCCAGCCGCGAAAGATAAGGGCGCGCATCGAGCAGATCGGCGGATTCTCCGCGCACGCCGACTGCGAAGAACTGACCAAATGGCTGAGCGGGCTCAAGCAGCCGCCGCGAAAGGTATTCGTCGTACACGGCGAGGCCAGCGCCGCCGCAGCCTTCGGCAAGTACCTGGCGGACAAGACCGGCTGGAATGTCCACGTGCCGGAATACCAGGAAACCGTCGAACTCGACTGATTTTTGTCATAAAGCATGGCATGGGGGTGGCACGGGTTGCTTGCAACCTGTGTTGCCGCGACTACACGGATTGACGAGCAAGCCCTGCTGCCCTCCAATCTACTATTGATGTAGTTAATAGAGTGCCAGCCGCTACGAACGAAAGGTGGACCGATGTTCGAGCCGAAACTTGGCGTTTCGCTGCATACGATCTGCGATGAATTGACCGACGAGGCGATCGATATTTTGGCCCGGTCGAAAGTCGAGACGTTCGAGACGAAGATTCGCCAGTTCACCGGCGAGCAAGGCCAGGCCCGCACCGAAGCGTTCGCCCAAATGCTGGCCGCGAGCGGCAAGCGCCTCGAGTCGATCCACATCGAATGCGACACCGACCTGGAACTGTCGTCGGCCAATGAGACCACGCGCCAGGCTGCGATGGACGAGGCCTATGCTTGCATTCAACTGGCCGAAACGCTCGGCGCGAGGGTGCTGGTAGCCCACCCCAGCGACGAACCGGTCGGCGACGACGAGCGCGAATCGCGGCTGGCCCAGTCGCAGCAATCGCTGGCCGAGCTTGGGAAAACCTGTCGTGAGAAGGGGCTCAAGCTGGCCGTCGAACTGCTGCCGCGAACCTGCCTGGCGCACACAGCCGACGAGGCGCTGAAGATCATCGCCCCGCTGGACGCTGAAGTTTTCGGCATTTGCCTGGACACCAACCACCTCATGGACCGCTACCGGACATTGCCCGATGTCGTGCGACAACTTGGCGAGAACCTGATCGCCCTGCACGTTTCGGATCACCCCGGCGGCGACGAGAAGCACATCCTGCCGGGCGAGGGCTCGCTGGCCTGGCCTGCGTTCCTGGCCGCTCTGCGCGAGATCGACTACCCCGGCCCGCTCAACTACGAATGCCGCTGGCGGCACGTCCCAGAGTTGGCTGATCGCATTCGAATATTGGAAAAAAACTTCGCCTGGCTGAGCGGCCTGTAAAGCCAAGAGCGGTTATTCCTGGCGACTATTTGGCGGACATGGGGAAGGTCGCTTTGTATTGATGGGGGGTTTTTGTGTATTCTAGGGGTTTGTTGGCCGATGTTTGAAAGGGCTGCACAGGTATTTGCCCCAATCAGGATTAAATCTGTGAACGTATCCGCTATGCGATTTGTGGACCGGTGGGCTGGGGTGCCGGCGTGCTGGTTTCTGACCCGCCTTCGCCGGTGCGGCGATCTGCTGCGCCGATTGGTCGGTTCACAGCCAGGGGAAATCCGAAGCATTCTGTTCGTCAAGCTGGCCGAGCAGGGTGCGACCGTCCTGACCTACGCCGCATTGAAAAAAGCCATCGACCGCGTCGGGCGCGAGAATGTCTACTTCCTGGTCTTCGAGCCCAACCGCTTCATCCTCGACGTGATGGACGTCATCCCGCGCGAGAACGTCATTGCGATTGCGACCAAGTCGATCGCTGCCATGCGGGCCGGGATGATCCGGGCAATCTGGCGGATGCGACGGCTGAAGATCGACGCGGCGATAGATTTTGAGTTTTTCGCTCGCGGCTCGGCCGCCCTGACCTACCTTAGCGGTGCGAAGATTCGCTCGGGCCTGCATTCGTTCACGGGCGACGGACCTTACCGCGGCGATCTGATGACACATCGGCTTGTTTACAATCCGCACCTGCACACCAGCCAGACCTTTCAGGTGCTGGTCGACGCGCTGGACGCCGATCCGGCCAAGCTGCCCTCGCTGGATATGCCCGCTCCGGAGATTCAAAAAGCTCCGCCCGCATACAAGCCTTCGGAGGATGAACTCTCTCGCTTCCGCGCCGTGATTGAATCGGCCGCCGGTACGAGCGAGTATTCTCCACTGGTGCTGCTCAACGCCAACGCGTCGGACCTGCTGCCGCTGCGGCGCTGGCCGGCCGAGCGATACGTGGAACTAGCCCGGCTGCTGCTGGAGCGCAACGACAAGCTGCACGTCGCATTCACCGGCGCGCCCGACGAAGCCGACAGTGCCGCCGCGCTCGTCGCCGAAATCGGCTCGGACCGCTGCTTTTCGCTGGCGGGCAAGACCTCGATGAGCGACCTGCTGACGCTGTACTGCCTGGCCGACCTGATGGTGACCAACGACAGCGGCCCGGCCCTGTTTGCAACCATGACGCCGATGCAGGTGGTAACCCTGTTCGGCCCGGAAACCCCCAAACTGTTCGGCGGCTCGACCGAGCGCAGCCATATCGTATACCAGAACCTCCCGTGCAGTCCGTGCGTCAACGCGTACAACAATCGCCTCTCGCCCTGCCAGAACAACGTGTGCATGCAGCGGACTACCGTGGACGAAGTCTTCGATCGCATTTGCCGAGTCTGTAACCTATGAACATGCCAAATACAATAAACTCGTCTCAGCAAAAACTTATCCAGGTATTGATCTCTATTGCAGTAGTGATCGTCATTGCGGTCGCGACGTACATCGCCTACGAGCCTGCGTACACGGGCGACTTTATCTGGGACGACGACACGTCGGTCTACTTTAACAAGGTCGTCACGGACGGCGAGAACGGCCTGTCCCGCATCTGGTTCACGCGGGACGACTACGACTTCTGGCCGATGACCAAGACGATGTTCTGGATTCAATTTCACAAATTTGGTTTTGGAGGCGACCCCGCCAACCCAGGCGACTACGGCAACTCTGGCGGCTATCACAAAACCAACGTGGTTTTGCACGTGATTGCGTCAATCATGGTTTATTTCTGTCTGGTTCGGCTGAGGATTCCAGGCGCTCCGCTGGCGGGGCTGATCTTTGCCCTGCACCCGGTGAACGTCTCTTCGGTGGCGTGGGTAGCCGAACTCAAGAATCCGCTATCGATGATCTTCCTGGCCATTACGCTGCTGTTCTACCTGGCCGGCGAAGATCGAAAAAGTCGGCTGTGGTATGGACTGAGCGTGCTGGCCTTTGCGCTGGCGCTTGCGAGCAAGACGTCTATTGCGGTCTTCCCGGTGATGCTGCTGGGCCTGGCCTGGTGGCGAAACGGGCGTATCGAATGGAAGGATCTGCTCAAGTCGGCGCCGTTTTTCGCACTCTCGGCCGCGATGGCTGTCATGACTGTGCTTTCCCAGCAGCGCTATCTCGACGTGCTCGCCCAGCCGCTGCCGCTGGTGTATCGCCCGGCCGGCGCTGGCTGGGTGCTGTGGTTCTACCTTTATAAGGCCCTGCTGCCGATCCGGCTGAGCATGATCTATCCGCACTGGGGCAAGACCATCGAGGAGTTGGGATTCGTTGCGTTCCTGCCCAGCATTGCGCTGGCCGCGGCGCTGGCCGTCTGCTGGTGGAAACGCAAGACGTGGTGGGGCAGGCCGTTGCTGGTGACGCTCGGCTTTTGCGTGCTGGCGATGCTGCCGGTGATGGGCTTTTTCAACATGACCTTCAACATGCACGCGATGGTGGCGGATCACTTCCAGTACCTGCCGATCATTGGCGCGATCAGTCTGGTTTGTGCGGCCGGGTGGACGTTGGCCCGGCGTGTGCGAATGGAATTTCGCGTGGCGCTGATCGCGTTGGCCCTTGCGGCGACGATTGCACTGGGCTGGGCGACGCGGATTCGCGCGGATGTGATTTCCGACAAGCACGAGTTGTGGATAGATACTGCGGAGAAAAATCCCGACGCGTGGATGGCGCACTATAACCTGGCTACCGCTCGGTCCATGGATGTGGGCGGGCCGATGAGGCAAGCGGGCAGGTGGCAAGACGAGGCGGGAAAACTTGAGCGCCGGGCTAATTCGCTGGCCTCGCAAAACAGGCACGCCCAGGCCGACCAGGCTCGCCGGCAGGCATCGAATCTGAAGCGCCAGTCGGCCTTGCAGGTGCGGGAGGTGCAGGCCAGCCTGAGGGAAATTATGCCCCACTACCGCCGGGCGATCGAACTTCAGCATCTCTACATCCGGACGTACAACAACTATGGCCTGGCATTGAAAGATCTGGGGAAAATTGAAGAAGGCATTGAGGTGATCGCCCGGGGGATCAAGGTCGATCGGGAACAATATGCCCTCGCCAAACAAAGCCACATGTTGCTGTTCAACCATGGCCTTCTTCTGCGACAGGTCGGGCGGCTCGATGAGGCGGCCGACGCGTTCGCCGCATCCTGTCGGCTGGAGCCCGAGAATATGTTGCCGTTGCGCCAGGCTGTGGTGACGTTGAAGGCTCTCAAACGAAGCGACGAAATCGTCCAATTGCTCGAAGAACATGTCCAATGGCGCGAGAAATTGCTCAAAGAGCAAAAAGAACGATTCCCGCTCGATTCGTCTTTCCATGCGGAACTGGCCGAGGCGTACTTCAACAATGGTCAGTTCGATCCGGCCATGGAGGCCGCAACGCAATCCCTGAAGCTGAATCCGAACGAGTTCATGGCGCTGCGGGTTCAGGGGGAGGTTCTGCTGAAGAGGGATCGGTCCGCCGAGGCCATCAAGAGTTTCGCCAAGGCGATCCAGATCCAGCAACGCAACAAGCGGCCAATACACATTCTGCTCGGCCGGCTGGCGGCTGCTCAAAGGAAATTTGGCAATACCGCAGCGGCCATTCAGAGCTACCAAAGCGCCCTGAAGATCGCGCCGAATTGGGCCGAAGGCGTCCGCAAACTGGCGTGGATTCGAGCGACGCACCCGGACAGCAAGATTCGTAACGGCGCCACAGCGATGAAACTCGCCGAACGACTCCGCAAGAGCATCGGCGACGGCCACCCGGTTGCGATGGACGTATACGCGGCCGCCCTTGCCGAGAACGGCAAGTATCTCGAGGCGATCGTCGCCGCCCAAAGAGCCATCAAGCTGGCCCGCAAAGCAAAGGCCGACGCGCTCGCCGAGCAGATCGAAAAGCGAGTCGACCTTTACTCCAAGGGCCGACCATACCGCGAAGGTAAATGACGCGCCGCTTCGCCCGTCGCCCCGCAACAAGCATTTGACCATTGACTTAAACCAAGTTTCTGGTATACTCGCAACCGCTCAGGCTCGTTTGCTCGGCAATCCAGCCTGCTGCGCCGTGCTTTGCTTTGTCTAAGGAGAAAGCATCTAACTTCCCGATCATAAGAGTATTGTGTTTTGGGACTATTCAGTGGGTCAACAGAGGAGAAAAACCATGAAAAACGCTAGTAAAATGGCTGTTTGCGCACTCGCATTCATAGTATTCGCACTGACGCTTAACTTTGCTTCCGTTAGCGCTTTGGGCATCACAACGAATCCCGGCATTCTCGCCGGCCCGATCACTAATCCGGCCAACAATCACGATTACTATATTCTTGAATTCGCAGAATGGACCATTGCCGAAGCGAAAGCCGTCGAGTTGGGCGGACATCTTGTGACGATCAATGATGCGGACGAAAATGAATGGGTTCGCAGCACGGTTTCCACTCAAATGAACGCCAATACCATGCAAGTTGCTTGGATCGGCCTGTCTGATTTCGCCCAAGAAGGTAATTATGTCTGGTCCAGTGGAGAAGACGTAACCTATCTGAACTGGTACGGCAATGAGCCAAACAATTCGGGTGGTAACGAAGATTATTGCAGCATCTGGCTGGAAGGGAACTGGGGCGGTGGCTGGAATGACGGCAAGCTGAACAATATGGGTTATACGGCATATGGCATGGTGGAAGTTGTTCCCGGGTCGGTGTCGCTGGAAGTTATTTTGGATATTCGCCCAGGCAACGAATCCAGCCCGATTAACCTCAAGTCTAAAGGTGTTCTCCCAGTGACGATCTTGGGCAGCGAAGAACTGGACGTTTCACAGATTGACCTTTCCTCGCTGTTGCTTGCGGGCGCTTCGCCACAGGAGAGGGGCAACAGCGGTCAAGTGGCCTCTATTGTGGATCAAAACGGTGATTCGGTTCTGGACCTCAACCTCAAGTTCGATTTGGAGGAAATGGACATCGCGGCGGATGCATCCGAATTGTTCCTTACCGGGTTGCTGCTGGACGGCACGGCCATAGAGGGGGCCGATGCAATCAGAATGGTTCCCGTCGGCAATGGAATCGATGATCCGCTTGGCCCGGCCGCGACTCATGCGATTGTGCTTCCAGAACCCATGACGATGAGCCTGCTGCTGGTTGGCGGGGTGGCGATGCTGCGACGCAGAAAAAACTGAGCATTTCTAACTGCTGAACCGTGAATTATTCATGGGCGGGTCGATATCGGCTCGCCCATGTTTCATATATTGACGATAGAAAATAGTGTATCGTCGGCTTGGCGATTTTCTGCTAGTCTAAAGCCCAAACGCACGCTTGCGTGTTTACGGAGGGAGAAAGCCCGATAATGGCATTGATTTCGGTAGTCATACCGGTCTTCAACGAGCAGCAGTGTCTATCTGCGCTGTTCGAGCGTCTCGACGCGGTCGGCCACAACGCCGAAGACGATTATGAATTCATCTTCGTAGACGACGGCAGCAGTGACGATTCGCGGCGGATCATTCAGGACCTTGCAGCCGCCCACGAAAATGTGAAGTTCGTGATTTTCAGCCGAAACTTCGGCCACGAGATGGCCACCACCGCCGGGATCGACCATGCAACCGGTGACGCGGTAGTGATCATCGACGCCGACCTGCAGGACCCGCCTGAGTTGATCCCAGAGCTGGTGGCGCGATGGCGCGAAGGCTACCAGGTAGTCTACGCCCAGCGACAATCCCGAAAGGGCGAGTCTCCATTCAAGCGGTTCACGGCCTGGATGTTCTATCGCATAATTCGGCTGCTAAGCGACGTTGAGATCCCGCCAGATACCGGCGACTTTCGTCTCATGGATAAACAGGCGGCGGACCATTTTCGGCGGTGTCGCGAGCAGAGCCGCTTCGTCCGCGGGCTGGTTGCATGGACGGGCTTTCGCCAGACGGCCGTGAGCTATCAGCGCGACGAGCGACACGGAGGCGAGGGCAAGTACGGGCTGTTCAAACTGATCGTTCTGGCATTGGATGCGATGGTTGGTTTCTCCAACGTTCCACTTCGTCTGGGAATCCTTCTCGGGTTCCTGGTCTGCCTGTTCTCGCTGGTAATGGTCGTTGTCGTCGTCGTTCAAAAACTCTTTTGGGATGTTCAAATTCCTGGCTATGCGTTTTTGGTCACCGGCATGTTTTTTCTCGGCGGCGTGCAGCTTTCCGTGATGGGTTTGCTCGGCGAGTACATCGGCCGCATTTACCGCGAGGCGCAGGGGCGGCCGCTCTACATCGTCGAAGAGAAATCCGATTCGCTCCCGAGGGGCTACCAAGGAGCGGCTGGGTCACGGCACGATGGATAAGGCACTTTACGAAGAGATGTACCAACTCGAGCAGCGGCACTGGTGGTTCGCGGCCAAAAGGCGAATCGTTCTGTCGCTTCTGGAATCCTATCTGCCTCGCAGTCAATCCGAAGATCTCCCGCGCGTTGCCGATATCGGCTGCGGATGCGGCATGATGCTCCGCGATCTGCTGGACAACGGATATGACGCGTTCGGAATCGATGCCAGCGAGGTGGCCCGCGAGTTTTGCCGCCAGCGTGGCGTGGAGGTTGTCGCCGGCGAACTTCCCGGCGGAATGGACGTCGCCCCGGCCAGCATGGACGCTGTTTTGATGCTGGACGTGTTGGAGCACATCGATGACGACGCGGCCGCGTTTGGCGAGGCGGCCAATCTGGTTCGACCCGGCGGAATTGTGATTTGCACCGTTCCTGCATACCAGTGGCTCTGGACGCCGCGCGATGAATTCCACCATCACAAGCGACGTTACAATCGTGGCCAACTGCGGACGGTTTTGTGCGCGGCAGAAAATGTGGGCGTTGAACAACTGTCTTACATGAATAGCCTGCTATTCCCGCTGGCGTGCGTTTCCCGCATGGCCGAAAAACTTATCCGCCGAAAGGACAACGCCACGGATTTGACAGTACCAGCCTTGGGGCTGAATCGAGCCCTGCAAGCCATCTTCCAATCCGAGCGCCGTCGATTGTCGCGGGGGCGGGGTTTCCCCTTCGGGCTGTCATTGGTAGGCGTTGTTAGAAAACAGCCGACCTCTTAGGCAATTCCTTGCCGATAACTCTTGCATATGGCTAAATCCAAGCAAAAGCATCGGAGCGAGCCTGCATTGCCCGGCCGCGAACAACCGAACAAACTCCTGGGCGCTGCGATTCTTGCCCTGCTGACGACGATTCTTTTCGCCGACGTTCTGTTCGGGGGCCGAGGCGAGACGATTTCGCGCGGCATGGACCTGTTCAGGTACTTTGGCTTCTGGCGGGAATTCGGCTTCTCCGAAATTCGCAATGGGAACTTCCCGCTGTGGAATCCGCACGTTTTCTCCGGAGCGCCATATCACGCCGGTTTTCAGTCGGCCCTGCTGTACCCGCCGAACCTGGTGTTTGCGATCTTTTCCCTGTCCACGGCCTTGAACGTCAGTGTCTTTTTTCATACCTATCTGCTCGGGCTGTTCACATACCTGTGGTGCTGTCATCGAGGGCACCACCCCGTGGGCAGTTTGCTGGCTGGGGCGGTGATGATTTTCTGCGGGCCGTACGTTACGCATATACTGGCCGGGCACATCACAGTGCTCTGTGCTATGGCTTGGGCGCCGTTGATACTCATGGCGGTGGACAAGCTTTGGGACCGCCCATCGCTGAAGTGGTTTTTCATCGGCTGCGCGGCTGTGACCATGCAGGTGCTGGCGGCTCATCCGCAGACGGCCTTTTACGGCGCGGTGACCGTCGGCGTGTTCAGCGCGTTTCGCATTGTGAGCGCCAAGCATCGCGTAAAGACCGTTTCGCTGCTGGCGGCGATGTACATACTGGCCGGCCTGATGTGCGCAGCGCAGTTGCTGCCGACAGCCCGCGCGACGGAAATGTCCGTCCGCAGCGGCGACGTTTCGTTCGAGATGGTGTCCAGCATGTCCCTGCCGCCGGAGAACCTGACCACGGCCATCGTGCCGGGCTTTCTCGGTGGCGACGAGTCGGTACGCTACTGGGGCCAGTGGTACTACTGGGAGGTCTCGGCCTTCCTCGGCGTGGTGGTGGTCCTGATGGCGGTTTGCGGCGTGATTTATGGCGGCTCGCGCGCCCGGCGGCGCGAGGTCTGGATCTGCCTGATCCTGCTGATCCTGGCGCTGGGGTCGCACACTCCGCTGCTCAAGCTGCTGTACCTGTCCGTGCCCGGCTTCAACAAATTCCGCGTCAGCGCACGGTTCATGTTCTACCTGTCGCTGTGGATTTCGGTGCTGGCCGCAGGCGGCGTAAGTTACTTTATCCGCAACAAGCCGACAGGGAAAAAAGTATTGATTGGCTTGTTCGCGGCCGCGGCGCTGCTGGCCGTGGTGGGCGTGTGCGTTCGCAGTTCGGCTACCGGTGCGGGCCCGGGCGCCTGGCGATCGTTCTTCCAGGCCGTCGCCTCGCAGTCCACCTCGGCCTATACGCGCAGCCTGGGCGATAAAGCCGCATTCATCAAACAGGCTGGCCTGTTCGCTTCGCGCGGGCTGTTCATCGCGGCCGCCCTCGCAGCCAGCGTCGCCTTGCTGGTCTGGCTGCGTCGATACTGGAAACCCGCGGCGTATCTGATCGTTATCCTCGCAGCGGCCGAGTTGCTCGTGTTCGCCCGCTCCAACGTCGGCAAGTTCAATCTGGCGACTACCAGGCCGCGTGATCTGGAGCAGTTCGTCCAAAACAATCCCGGCGAGCATCGCATCCTGTTCCCCCGGCCGCGAAACGTCGGCATGTCGATCGGCTCGAAAGACATCTGGGGCTACGACCCGTTCATGATCCGCCGGTACGCTGAGTTCATCGCCTTCACGCAGGGCCGCGACCCGAACGACGTTTCCGAGTCGTGGGAACTTTCGGGGAAGAACCCTCATCCCTGGTTTTCCATGCTGCGATGTCGATATGTCTTCCAGCCTACAAGGCGTGGAATGGTCCTTGTCGAGTCGCCCAATCCGCTGCCGCAGGCGCTGCTGGTGAGCGACTATCGAGTCATTGCCAAGCGGGACGATATCTTCGCGGGCATGTCTTCGCGCGATTTCGATCCGCGAAAGACGGTGATCCTGGAGTCCGAGCCGAACGTCAAGCCCGTCGCGGCAACTCAGCCCGGCCGGGTGAAAGTCGTCGAGCAGGGCACGGACCATTTGGTTATCGAGGCCGAGCTCGACTCGCCTGCGATTATGTTGGTGACCGACGCGTACAGCGCCGACTGGCGGGTGACGCCCGCCGAGCCAGGCGCACAGGCGAGCTACGATCTGCTGCCGGCCAATTACACTCTTCGCGGCGTGCCGCTCGCAGCTGGCAAGCATCGGCTGCGGATGGAATACATCCCGGCCGGCTGGGTGATGGGTAAATGGATCTCGCTCGCGTCGACTGCGGTGTTCTTCGGCGGCTGCGGGGCGCTCTGTTGGCTGAAGCGCCGGCGATCCGCTGCGCCGGATAGCGAATCGGCCTGATCCGTCGGGCTTGCCCCCGAGCCTGCCATGCGATATTGTGTTCCCTACGCGGTCTCAAGGCCGATCGGCCGGGCCGGCTAATCTCACGAAAAAGGAAACCATCATGGAACTCAAAGACTCTCTCTGCGGGCGGAGTGTACGCCACATCGGCGAACTGACGCGGGACGAACTGTACGACATTCTCGATTTGGCCCAGTGGTTTAGGGACAACAAGGACGACAAGAAGCATCTGCGCCTCTGCGAGGGCAAGACCCAGGTGCTGCTGTTCGTCTACGAGTCGACCCGGACACGCATGGCCTTCGAGACTTCGTTCAACGAGCTGGGCGGGTCGAACATGTACCTGCACGCGTCGACCTCGATGGTCAACAAGGGCGAGACCTGGGCCGACACGGCCAGGGCGATCAACCGCATGGCCCACCTTGCGACGCTGCGTCTGTGGGATCAGCCGCACGTTGACGAGATGGCCGAGCAGCTTGAAATTCCACTGATCAACGCCTGCTCCCCGCAGGACCACACCACGCAGGTGCTGGCACAATTGCTGACGATGCGGCAGAGTCACGGCTCGCTGGAAGGCCTGACGGTCGTGTACGTGGGTATGGCGCGCGGCGTGGTGCACTCGCTGATGCGGGTCTGCCCGGTGCTGGGTATGAACCTGACGACGGCCTGCCCCGAGGAATACACCTTCGACGAGACCGCGCTGGCCGACGGCAAGCGACTGGCTGGCGAGCACGGTACGAAGCTGACGATCATGCACGATTTGCGCGAGGCCGTCAAAACCGCCGACGTGATCGAAGGCGGCGTGCTGCTGCGAAGCAAACTCGCAGGCGAGGAACTGCCCGAAGAGGCGAAGGTCGTCGTCGAGAACTTCCAGGTTAACCGGGACGTACTGGCCGGCGCCAAGGCCGGCTGCACGTTCCAGCATTCCGGGCCGATCTTCCGCGGCTACGAAATGACCGACGACATACTGGACGACCCGGCCTCGCTGGTCTGGGAAGAGGCCGAGAACGCCAAGTACGTCAAGAAGGCGATGATCGCACTACTCATGAAGTAGAGCGCCTAAGGCTGTAGGTCGTGCAGCTTGTTTGCGAGCGGAATGTCTGAAGCAGCGATTTCGGAATTGGGAATTCGGATTTCAGATTGAACAGAAGAAACAGCCGCATCGGAATAAGTTATGGATGACGGGTGGCACGGCTTGCTTGTCAAGCCGTGTTGCTTCGATTGCTTGGTTGGTGCTTCGATTGTTTCAACAGCTACCTAGTGGCCGCCCGAACTGCGAGATATCTCCTGGCTGCAAAGTCCCAGTTGGCCAGCGTCATGAATGCTCCCACCCAGTCGCTACGTTTGTTGGCGTACTGGAGGTAATAGGCGTGTTCCCATACGTCGCAGACGAGCAGCGGGACCACACCCCAGAACGTGAGGTTCTGGTGTTTTTCAGCCTGGAGCACCACCAGCCTGTCGCCGATAGGCTCGTAAGCAAGGATGCCCCACCCGCTGGCCTCGACGGCCCGGCTGGCGGCGGCGAATTCTTTCTTGCCGGCCTCGACCGAACCAAAACTCGCCCTCATCGCGCTGGCGAACGGTTTGCCGATCGGCGGCGACCCGCCCGGGGTCATCGACTGCCAGAACAGGCTGTGCAGTACGTGCCCGCTGCCGAAGAAGGCCAGATTGCGGCAGAGCGATTTTATCTTTGAATCTATCTTCGAAGGAATCTCCAGCATGTTCTTTAATAAAACGCTCTCCTGACGGGCGGCGGCGAGCTGCTCGACGGTTTTGTTCAGACCTTTCACGTATCCGGCATGATGTCGGGAATAGTGAATCCGCAGCGCCTGGGCCTCGTACTGCGGCTGCAGCGCGTCCGAAGCGTACGGCAGGTCGGGCAGGGTGTACTTGCCGGCTGCGTATGTACCGGACAGGCCAGTAGCGAGCCCTCGGTTGACAGGCGGAGCAATTGCTTGTGCGAGCAGTCCGTCGGTGGCGGCCAGTAGCGCCGCAGCCCCTCCGAGCTTCATCGCATCGCGTCGTGAAATCGCTGATAATTCCGGAAACATGTCGATCCCCTTTCAATTTGTGCCAGATTGTGCCAGAACAACGCCCGCGCGGAAAACTCACCACTGGAAGAGCGGATAATGTTCTGGAAATTATATCCCCCGCGATTTGTCGTCAGTCGAAATGCACTGCCAGCCAGACTGTTTGTCGGTTGGGGTCGGTCCACTCCACGCGGTGCCTGGCGTGGGCTGCAATGGCAAGGTAATCGCCCTCGCCGAGCGTGACGGGCTTGTCCTGGCCTTCGAAGCGGATCGCGGCGCTTCCCCTAAGCAAGACCACCCACTCGCTTTGGTCCTGGTCGTACCAGAAACCTTCGGGTGAGGCCTGGCCTTGCGAGACGATCCGCTCGATTCGCACGTTCGGCCGGCTCAGCAGCGTATCGATCCGTTCGGCGGCGAGGCTGGCTGAGATTTCTTCGAATAGATTTGACGGACATTTCATGGTTTATGGCTTGGGCCTTTCGTCCGTTGTGCGATTGCTTTGCGACCTACTGGTTTTTTCGAATAGATTTGACGGACATTTCATGGCTGGAGCCTTTCGTCCGTTGTGCGATTACTTGGCAGGGGCTTTCTCGGCTTGCTTGGCGTCGAGAGGCACCAGGCCGCTCTTGGCAACGAGGGCCTGTCCAAGCGGGCTGAGCAGCCAATCTCGCAGGGCGCCGGCCTTGCTGTCAGCGGGGAGGTCGCTTCTGCTGGCCAGGTAGATTCGCGTGATGTGCGGGTATTTGTCGTTCTGGATCGTATCGTGATACGGCAGCACGCCGTCTACGGCGCACGGCTTGGTCACCATCGAAGCCGCCATGAAACGGATATAGTAATACGAGGTGAAAGCGATCCCGTCCGGCGAATGAGTCAGTACGTTTTCGGATCCTCGCATTCTTGAACCGTTCAGGCCGCGCGTGACCGCCATCTCGTCGCCCTGCATTACAAGCTCTTCCATAATCTGCTGGGCCGATGAACTGGTGCTCTGGCGAAGGGGCTGGATCATTTTGTCTTTGCCGCCCAGTTCCTGCCAGTTCGTGATCTTGCCGGTATAGATGCCGTGAAGCTGCTCGGTCGTGACGCTCCGAACTTTGTTATCGCTATGCACCATGATCGTCAGGGCGTCTTTTGCGATCGGCTTCAATTCAATTTTGACGCCCTTGTCTTCTGCGAGCTGGGTTTCTTCGGCGTTGGGCGGCCGGGCCACCAGCAGCAGGTCGGCCTTGCCTTTGATGAGATTGACGTAACTTCGATGCGTTCCGTGATGGTATGTTTTCCGATCGAGTTTGCTATGGATGGTAAGCGGAATGCTTTTCTGGCCGGGCTTTTTGACGACGTTCTTTCGCGGTTCGAGGGGGAAATACAGACGGATTTTGCGGTGGGGGTCGATCTCCCATTTTCCTTCCGTACCGGTCAGCTCGCAGGCGGCCAGGGTGCTGAGCGGCTGGGTGATCTGCGAACCGTTGATCCGCGGGAAATCGTCAACCGTAAATCGCAGGGCCTTGAGCTCCTCCAGTTTCTGCGGAGAAACTGGTTGTAGCTCGCTTGGCGCGTCGGCTCCGTTGGCCTGGGCGAGCAATAGCAGCGCGCAACCCAGCAACAAACCCGATCGTATCCAGTTGCCGTATATGCATCTCATGACGTGTTGCCTTCAGATCAATCTCGTTCGGATGAATTCAGAACCTACATATAGTAACCCAGTACTCGCCTTATGAGGAAAAAAAACCCTTCAAATCCTTTAGAACCTATCCGAATACACTCGCGGGCGTGACGGAACGCCTCGTCCTGGCCGGCACTCAAACCGCTCTGCGAATACTCAAAATGCTAAAAATGCTAAAAATGCTCAACAAGCCACGCCGGAATTCATCACACCACCAGCAAAGAGGTTTGATTTTAGGTGATTGTATGAGTATATTATCACATAGTACGAGGCTCTGTCTGGAAACTCGGCCGCAGGCACGAGAGCGAGCGAATGCAGCCGCTCGAAGCCCGGACCGACTTTTCAGATAGGGCCTAACAATGGAGCATCTCGCAATGTCTCTTACCGATCAGGACATGGAACTGTATCAACTGAAGGCCGACCTGCTTGGGGCGGCGGGCCACCCGATCCGCCTGGCTGCGATCGATTACCTCACCGGCGGCGAGCAGTGCGTCTGTGACATTGCCCGGCACGTTTCGGCGGGGCGTTCGAACGTATCTCGTCACCTGGCCGTACTGCTAAGGGCGGGGCTGGTTTCGCAGCGTAAGGACGGCCTGAAGGTGATGTACTCCCTGCGAAGGAAATGCGTGGAAGGATTTCTTTCCTGCGTGACCGACGTGCTGCGGGCGGATCTCAAAGAACGCAGCAGCCTGCTGGATCGGCTGTGACCAGCAATAACACGATGAACTGGTTTCTTAACATTACCGGCTGTCGGCAGCGCAGCGGCCTGCCGAATCGGCTGTGACCAGCAATAACGCTATGAACTGGAAAAAAGAAATTGGCATATTGGCGGTCGTCATCGGCGTGTTCGCCGGCTGCTACTTCCTGCCGATCGATGAGATTGGTTTGACGGGCCCGCTCGGCGAGGCGCTGCACCTCGTTCGCTGGTATGCTCGCCAGCACGTTTTGCTTTGCCTCGTGCCTGCCTTTTTCATCGCAGGCGGAATCGCAACCTTCATAAGCCAGTCGGCCGTGATGAAATATCTCGGCGCCGGCGCGAATAAAGTTGTCGCTTACGGCGTGGCGAGCGTTTCGGGCAGCATTCTGGCGGTCTGCTCGTGCACCGTGTTGCCTTTGTTCGCGGGCATCTATCGGATGGGCGCCGGGATCGGCCCGGCCACTGCGTTTCTTTACGCGGGCCCGGCGATTAACGTATTGGCGATGATCCTGACCGCTCGCGTTCTCGGGCCGCAATTGGGCATCGCGCGGGCCATCGGAGCGGTTGTGTTCAGTGTGGTGATCGGACTGTCGATGCATTTGCTTTTCCGCAACGATCAACGGGAGCAGCTTGCAGTCGCTGCAATGGCGGATTCGGCGCCCACTCGTCCATTGTGGCAGACGGCGGCCGTGTTCGCGTGCATGGTGGGCATTCTCATATTCGGCAATTGGGCCAGGACCGGCCAGGTAAAGGCGGCCTTGCTTTGCTGCCCCGGCGGGCTGAGCGAATTCACCATGGAAGGCACGCTCACCGAGCGGACCGACGCCGGCGTGCGGATCGTCGACACCACCGGCGAGGAGCATTTCTTCGAGGCCGATCGTGTCCGCAACATCGACACGGCCGATTCCAGCCCGGTCAACCAGGCGCTGTTTCGTTATCGCTTCGTGATCGCAGGCGTATTGGCTGCGATCTTTGTCGCGATGCTGGCCGGGTGGTTCGCCCGGGCGGAGCTGGCCGAGTGGTCTGCATCCAGTTGGGGTTTCGCCAAGCAGATCCTGCCTCTGCTGCTGCTCGGCGTGTTGGTAGCGGGTTTTCTGCTGGGCAGGCCAGGGCGAGAGGGCATCGTGCCTTCCCGCTGGGTCGAGGCCGCCGTGGGGGGTAACTCCTTCCAGGCCAACCTGTTCGCCTCGTTAGCAGGGGCGATGATGTACTTTGCGACGTTGACGGAAGTGCCTATTCTAAAGGGTCTGCTCGGAGCGGGCATGGGCAAGGGCCCGGCGCTTGCGATGCTGCTGGCCGGCCCGGCCCTGTCGCTGCCGAACGTGCTTGTGATACGTAGCGTAATCGGCGGGCGAAAGACATTGGCCTATGTGCTGCTTGTGGTGACGATGGCGACGATTAGCGGATTGATCTTCGGGGCGGTTACTTGACGCAGCCGGTTATATATAGGTAGCGGCTGTGCGGAGCAAAAAATGATTACGATACAGATATTGGGAACCGGCTGCCCGAAGTGCCGCAAGCTGGCCGACAATGCCGACGCGGCCGCGAAGCAGTTGGGCCTGGACTACGAACTGGTCAAAGTGACCGACGTGAACGAGATCATGGCTTTCGGCGTTATGATTACGCCGGCGCTGGCGATCGACGGTGAAGTGAAACTCGTCGGCAAGGTGCCCGGCGTCGACCAGATCGCGACCCTGCTGAGTTGACCCGCCGGAATTCATGGACTCGCCGATAGCCTGGGCCGCCGGTGAAGTGGAATAAGTATTGGCCTTTTCACCGGGCCTGTATTTGGTGTATGGTCCTGTCGGTTCAGTTGAGCTATACGAAAAACAGGATGGACGAGATGTCTGAGAATACATTACAAAAAATCAGTATAAGCGTTTTCTTCCCATTCTATAACGAGGAAGTGAACATCGAAAACACCACTAACGAGGCGCTGGCGTTTCTTCCGGAAATCAGCGACGACTTCGAGGTGATCCTGGTCAATGACGGCAGTGCCGACCGCACAGGCGAAATTGCAGACCGGCTGGCGGGCGACAACGACAAGGTTCGCGCCTGCCACCACGAAATCAACCAGGGTTACGGCACGGCGCTGCGGACGGGCTTCGAGGCTGCTTCGAAGGAGTGGGTCTTTTACACCGACGGCGACGGGCAATTCGACATTCACGAGTTGGCGCTGCTGCTTCCGCTGGCCGGCGAGTACGACATCGTTAGCGGGTATCGAATGAATCGCCAGGACAACTTCGTTCGCAGGCTCAATGCATTCTGCTGGGGCAAGCTGGTCAAGACGGTGCTTGGCTTCCGCTGTCGGGACGTGGACAGCGCCTTCAAACTGTACCGGCGGGAAATATTCGATCATATCGATTTACGTTCGACAGGCGCGCTGATCGACGCGGAAATTCTTGCTCGCGCGCATCATGCAGGCTACACGCTGACCGAAGCGCCGGTTCATCATCGGCCACGCCTAGCGGGCACCCAGACCGGAGCGAACATCCGCGTAATCGCGCGGGCGTTTAAAGAACTTATCAAGCTCCGCAAAAATATCCGAAGCGGCGGGCGGGGCGAGCAGGGAAAATAATTCGCATATTTACCATATCTACTTTTCCTGTAAGAACTAAAGTAGGTCGTTGCCGGGGCGTATTTAAGGTTTATAGAGCAATAATAAGGGCTTGTAGTCCGTTTGCGGGTGCAAAAAATGCTGAATTGGGGCCGATCTGGGGCGGAATACGCCTTGACATTTCACCGGGATGTGGTATATTTGCTATTGCTTGAGATGAACCCGCTGCAGGCGGTGCCCAAAGGACTCGGAGGAGAGACGTTTTGGGCGGCTGCAAAGTCTGGTGCAGGTTCACACCCGTCTGAAAACGAAGGATTCGCCAGGAAGGCAGATCGCACGAATCGGGAACAAGAGCTTTTTCGTACTGTTTTTCGCATTGGATGGTCCGATGCGCTATTGCATAAAACGGCAACCTGTGGTATGATCTTCGTATATTAGTTTGGCGTCCGGATGACGCACATGTGGGAAAGCTAATAGAGGATCAGCAGTACCAATAGGACCCTTAATGGAGAGCAGAGGAGAGTACTATGAAAAGATGCTTGCCAATTCTTGTGATTCTGGCCATGGTGGCCACCGCTAATGCTGCTATTAGCGTAACCTTCACCCCCACGAACGTGACCCTCGCGGACACCACGCCCTTGGTCAAGAATGTGATGACCGTTGACACCGACACCGAGTGGACTGTTGCTGGGCTCCACTTGACCCTGACCGCGGGTACGATTTACCAGGATGGCTTTGGTAACGATTTCGCGCCGAATCCGGCGTTTCTCGGGATGTTTCCGGATCTGGCGTTGGATTCGTTCATCACGCAGCCGTCCGGCTATCCGGATATGCCCTCCAAGGCCCCCGGTTCCTCCATTACCACAAGCGAGTTTATCGTCGAATGGTTTGACGATGCCAATGCCCCCTTCGGCGCCGGTACTGGTCAGATCATTGCCCAGATTACCTTAAGCCCCGACGCACAGGGCTACATCTCCCACTCCGTAATGGTTGGTGATCCGGCTGTGGAATCCGTCGTTTCGTACGTGATCGACGATGACGGCCAGAATAAGTATAACGAAGGCTCCGAATATTGGGCCGTCATCGATGGCGAGATCGTCCTCGTTCCCGAGCCCGTCACGATGAGCCTGCTGGCCATTGGCGGTATCGGTGTACTGCTTCGCAAGAGGCGCTAAGACGCACAAATGCACCGATTCAGTATCTGGGCGCAGTATAGTAGCAAAGTCCTGATGCTGGCCAAATGAAGTAACTATACGTGGCGACAAGCTGTGGCAAGCGGCTTGTCGCCGCGTTCTATTGCGCACATTTAGAATTCGGTCACATCGCTGGCATTGTTTGAAAAGTTTCGAAGGTGGGTGGCACGGCTTGCTGGCCAAGCCGTGTTGCAGGGACTGATATTGAGGCGGTGTTTCCTAAGGTTTGGCGCGGTGGGGCTCCTGTCCCACCGCGTGGAAATCGAAATAACAGGTGGCGGGACAGGAGTCCCGCCACCCTATAAGAACGTATCTCTAGCCATTTCTAAAGTTCACCTTTGAGCTTGCGGAGCAGATCGAGCGCCTGCAGGGGCGTGAGGTTGTCGAGGTCGGCGTCTTTGAGCTGTCGGCAGACTCGCGAAGACGGGTCGGCGAACAGTTGCATCTGGGCTGCTGCCGCTCGGGCTCGCTGGGCCAGTTCGGGCATGTCCATCCCCTCGGCCAGTCGGGCCTCGACCTGCGGCAGGATTGCCTTGGCCCGGTCGATCACGTCTTTCGGCACGCCCGCCAGCCTCGCCACGTGCACGCCGTAGCTCTGGTCGGCCCCGCCCTCTACGATCTTGTGCAGGAAGATCACCTCGTCGGCCCATTCGCGCACGGCCACGTTCAGGTTCTTCGTGCCGTCCAGCAGCGACTCCAACTCGGTCAGCTCGTGGTAGTGCGTGGCGAACAGCGCCCTACAGCGAAGCCGCAGTGCAAGGTGCTCGCAAATCGCCCACGCCAGCGCCAGCCCGTCGCACGTGCTCGTGCCGCGCCCGACCTCGTCCAGAATCACCAGCGACCGTCGCGATGCGTTGTTGAGGATATTGGCCGTCTCGACCATCTCGAGCATGAACGTGCTCAGCCCGGCCGTCAGTTCGTCGGCCGCACCCACGCGGGTGAAAATTCGGTCGGTCAGGCCGATGGTGGCTTCGTCGGCGGGGATAAAGCTGCCGATCTGCGCCAGCAGCACCAGCAGCGCCGTCTGGCGGATGTAGGTGCTCTTGCCGGCCATGTTCGGCCCGGTGATTATCAGCAGGCGATTGTCCTTGGCCTCCATCTGCACGTCGTTGGGCACGAACTGCTCGCGAAGTTGCTCGGCCAGCACCGGGTGCCTCCCGCCGACGATCAGCAGCACGTCGTCCTGGGTGATGGTAGGCCTGCGATAACCGCGCTCGACGGCGAGTTGCGCCAGCCCGCACAGCACGTCGAGCGTCGCCATTGCCTCGGCTGCTGCTTGCAGGGCCGGCACGTATTCGTTGAGTTGCAGACGGATCTGCTCGTAGAGTTGGTTTTCGAGATTCTTGATCCGTTGCTCGGCCGTCAGCACTTCCGACTCGTATCGCTTCAGCTCGTCGGTGATGTATCGCTCGGCGTTCTTGAGCGTCTGCTTGCGAACGTAGTCGGGCGGAACCTTGTCGGCGTTGACGTGAGAAATTTCGATGTAATAGCCGAACACGCGATTGTACCCGACCTTCAGGTTCGCAATGCCGGTCAGCTTGCCTTGCTCGGCCTGGTAGTTCGCCAGCCAGGCCTGCCCGTCGGCGCCGATGCGCCGCAGCCGATCCAGTTCCTCGTCGAACCGCTCGGCGATTACCCCGCCGTCGCGCAGCACGTTGGGGCAGTCCGGATCGATCGCCCGCCCGATCAGGTTGGCCACTTCGTCCTGCCCACACAGGTGGGGCGACATTTGAATGATAAGGTCGGCCGGGCTTTCGCCGATCAAGGCCGAGATCTTCGGCAGCAGTCGGCAGGTTTCGCCCAGGGCCACCAACTCTCGCGGGCGCACGCGCCTCATGGCGATGGCTGCGGCGATGCGGTCGATCTGGCTGGCGTTGGATAAAATTTCCCGCAACTCTTCCAGTCGCGGGCTGTTGGCGGCGAGGTCTTCGACTGCGTCCTGGCGGGCGACGATCGCGCTGTACCCTGTCAGCGGGAACGCAAGCCAGCGGGACAGCAGCCTCGCGCCCATGCCGGTGCAGGTGCGGTCGACCGACGCCAGCAGGCTGCCCGCGCGCTGATTCGCCCGCAGTGTTCGGTGCACTTCGAGGCAGCGCAGGGTGTTCCCGTCGATCATCATGTGCTCGGCCCGGTCGAATCGGCGGATCGAGCGGATGTGATCGAGCGCGGTCTTTTGCGTCTCTCGCAGATAATCGATGACGGCGCCGGCCGCCGAGACCGACGCGTCCCACTCGCCCAGGCCAAAGCCTTCCAGCGTAGCCGTGCGAAAATGTTCTTTGAGCATTTCGGTTGCGGCGTGTGCGTCGAACGCCCAGGCCGGTCGGCCGACGCTCGATATCGAAGCCAGTTGCTGGAGCGACTGGCGGAATTCGGGCGTGTCGAATCGCGAGCCGTCGGGGAAGATCACCTCGGCCGGTGCGATTCGGATCAGCTCGTCGGTCAGGTGTTCGGCCGGGCTTGTCATCGCCCAGAACGCGCCGCTGGAAAGCTCCACCCACGCGATGCCGACTTGGCTGTCTTTGGTTTGCGGGTCGAAGACGGCCGCCAGGTAATTGCCCTCGCGCTGGTCGAGCAATTCCTGCTCGGTCAGCGTGCCGGGTGTAACCAGCCGAACCACGTCTCGCTTGACGATGCCCTTGGCTTTTTTTGGGTCTTCCACCTGCTCGCAGATCGCGACGCGATGGCCCGCCCGGACCAGCCGCGCCAGGTAGCTGTCCAGTGCGTGATAGGGCAGGCCCGCCAGCGGAACCGCCGAGGGCCCCTTCGATCGCGACGTGAGAGCCAGCCCAAGCACGCGCGATGCGATCTTGGCGTCCTCGTAGAACATCTCGTAGAAGTCGCCCATCCGGAACAGCAGGATGTAGTCGGGATACTGCTCCTTGAACGACCGGTATTGTCGCATCGCGGGCGTATCGAGTTGTGTGGGGCTCTCCTTGCTCATGGCCGTTGCGGAGATGATAGGACACCTGCACCCGGCCGGCAAGGCTGTGCGCGTTAGCTTGCTTGGCAGCTTTGTCGGCTGAGCAGTTCTGCGAAGCGTCCGAACAGTTGCTCGGCCGGCCAGGTTCGCTCGGCCAGGTGGACGTTTTGCTCCAGCCAGAGCGGCGCCAGCGGCAGCATGACCGACTCGGCCGGCATTTGCCCGAATTCAGTGGCCAGTTCCGTCAAAGTTTCGCAGACCGCCAGATGGGTCGGCAGTGCGTGGCCCCGTTGCGGCTGGAAGCCTTCGCAGGATTCCGGGGCGGAAACCACCAGGTGCTGGCGGCAGGCGATGGGGCGGGCCTGGTAGATCGTGCAGACACCGTTGGCCAGGAAGGGACAATTCAATTGCAGCGAGTCGTACCAGCGGCCGACATGTGCGGCGGCGTCTTCAGAGTTTTCGTCAGCTTTTTCGTCAGAATCATCGTCAGAATAATCGTCGGTCGGCTCGGGCTGGCCCGCCTCGACGATCCGCACCATGGCCTGGTGAAACCGTTCGTCCAGAGATGGCCCCAGTTGGTTGCGATGCAGCGGATACTCGCGCTCGAAGCAGAGCAGCTCCGGCACGGACAGGGGGATCAGGTATTTGCAGCAGGCGGCGCATCCCTTTCGGCAGGATATGGCTTGACCGGCTTGGCGGGCCTGGCGGATGGCGATCACGGTCGCCTGATCGGCAAGTTGGCGGGCGAAGGGAACGACGTCGGCCAGGCTGGCCGGCGCGCAGTCAACTTCCAGACTCGTTGCGAGCGGCTCGCCCGATATGGACAGTTCTACTTCGATCCGGATTGTGCTGGCCGCCTCAATATCGGCGAAATGAACGTTCGTCACTGCTCCACATCCTCCGTTGAACTACATAGCTCCTATCGCCCGAATGGGGATGGGGCTTAACTATCGCCATAAGATACTTTGCAAAATAAACCTGAGTATTGGCAACGGTTGGCCTGAATTCCAGAAATGCTATTGCTACTGGCAAAGCGTGCCGGTTAATTCGCCGGCCGCTGCAGCGTTGATATGCAGGCGGACAACCTGCCCGGTGAGGTCGGCTGCCCGATCGGACGGGTCGAAGGTTACCCGCAGGTATCGGTCGGTCATGGTTTGCCGGTGGGCAGATTTGGCGGAGGCTTGCTCGACGAGGCCTTCCATCTGCTCGCCCACGAATTGTTCCGCATAGGCACTGGCCAGTTCGCCTCGCAGCGCATCGAGGCGAGCCAATCGCTCGCGCACCACGTCTGTTGGCGGCGCTAGTTCCCGCCGGTGCCAGGCGACGGTCGGTTCGATGGCGCTGAAGGGAAACGCGTGGATTCTCGACAGGCTGGCGCAGCGAGCCATTTCGAGCGTAGCGGTGAAGTCGGCTTCGCTTTCTTCGGGAAAGCCCACGATGATGTCGCTGGAAATGGCCGGGCGATCGAACGTTTCGTTTATACGCTCGACGACTGCTCGAAACGCATCGGCCGTGTACTGGCGGTTCATTTTGCGGAGGATTTGCTGCGAGCCCGATTGCAACGGCAGGTGAAAGTGTGGTGCGAAGGTTGGTAGTTCGGCGCACACGCCCAGCAGTTCATCGGAAACGTCGGCCGGTTCGAGGCTGCTCAGCCGCAATCGCCAAAGGCCATCGATTCGGCCGATCCGACGGACAAGCGAGGGCAGTTGGTCGGGGCGGTCGGCGTCCCATCGCCTTCGGATGGTGGTATCCCGGCCGAACGCGCCGAGAAATACGCCCGACAGGACAATTTCTTTATGACCGGCGGCGACGAGGGTACGGCATTCCTGCTCGATTTGCTCGGCCGAGCGGGACCACACCCGCCTGCGAAGGTAGGGCACGATGCAATAGGAGCAGAACGCGTCGCAGCCGTCCTGAACTTTGACGAAGGCTCGCTGATGGCCTTCAAACCGGTCGATTTCAGACAGTCCTGTCCCTGTCGCCACAATGCCCTTGACTGGCGGGCCTCCAGATGCTCTTATAGAGGCAGCAATAGGCATGGTTGTAGAGGCAGGGCAGTAAACATCAGAATTATCATTCCCACTGCTGTTACTTTCCCCCACCGGCCGGCTCGCAGTCGCCAAGCGGCTCACGAATTGTTCGAGCTTGCGGGGCAGGTTGTCGCGATGCCCTGCGACCAAAGCCCGCCCGCTGGGTATGCCTGATGATTCCAGAAGATGAAGGACTTTTGCAGCGTCGTAATCGCTGTAGCATCCAAGGACGATAATGGCGGCATTTGGAGACTTACGCACGGCCCGGCGGATGGCCTGCCGGCTTTTGGCCATGGCGGTCGAGGTTACGCAGCAGGTGTTGATGATCGCCAGGTCGGCCTGCTGTTGCGGCTCGGCCGGGGTCCAGCCAGCGCGGCGCAGCACAAGCGAAACGGCGTTGCCGTCGTATTGGTTGACCTTGCAGCCTAGCGTTATGAGTGTGAATCGTTGCATGCAGTTGAGCCGTACCTGGCAAAAAACTTATGAATAATTTACGAAAAACCCGGGAGCTTTAGAGCTTCCCCGGGCGTTACGGTTGCCTTCCGGGCCCGAACATTATACAACATAACATGCGTGGACCGGTCGCGATTCATTCGATGGTCGATTTGAGCATGAAACAGGCGTTCAGCTGGCGGTGTCGATCGATCGACGAGCCGCATGCCGAGGAGTTGCCATGGCAAAGATGAATACCGTTTGGGGCATCGATATTGGGCAAACTGCCCTTAAGGCCCTTGAACTTCGCGAGGAAGATGGCCAGTTGTACGTCGAGTCGGTCGACGTAGCCGAGCATCCCCAGTCGCTGTCTCAGCCTGACGTAGACAGCCGACAGGTAGTGCGCGAGGCGCTGGAGCAGTTCCTGTCGCGACACGACGTGACCGGCTCGAAGGTGTGCATATCCGTTCCGGGCCAGAGCAGCTTCACGCGATTCGTCAAGCTTCCACCGGTCGAGCCGAAGAAGATCCCCGACATTGTACGGTTCGAGGCCGAGCAGCAGATTCCGTTCCCCATCAATGACGTCATCTGGCGGTGGCAGACATTCCATGACCCCGACAGCCCGGACGTGGAAGTCGGCATCTTTGCGATGAAGCGAACCGACATCGACGAGACGCTTTCGCACTTTACCGAAGCGGAGATGGACGTCGATATCGTGCAGATGGCGCCGCTGGCGCTGTACAACTTCCTGAAGTACGACGAGCAGACGGCCGGTGACGGCGCGACGCTGCTGGTGGACGTTGGGACCGACAAGACCGACCTGGTCGTAGCCGACGGGCCGAGAATCTGGATTCGCACCATCCAGATCGGTGGCAATAGTTTCACCGAGGCATTGGTCAAGGCGTTCAAGCTTTCGCACAAAAAAGCGGAAAAACTCAAGCGAACCGCGGCTTCGAGCAAATATGCCCGTCAGGTTTTCCAGGCAATGCGGCCGGTCTTCGCCGACCTGGTGCAGGAAATCCAGCGGTCGGTGGGTTATTACACCTCACTGCATCGCGACGCGAAATTTACGCGAATGGTGGGGCTGGGTAATGGCTTCCGCCTGCCGGGGCTGCAGAAGTTCCTGGAACAGAACCTCAGCCTGCCGATCGTCCGCGTGGACAACTACAACAAACTCCAACTCGCCCCGACGGTCAACGCGGCCGCCTTTGCAGACAACGTGCTGTCACTGGCCGTGGCGTACGGAACGGCGCTTCAGGGCCTCGGCGAGGGCGAGGTCGCGACGAACCTGCTGCCTTCGCAAATCAGCCGATCTCGGCAATGGGGCAAAAAGCGCCCGTGGTTCGCCGCCGCAGCGGCATTGATCCTGTTGGCTGTTGGAACGATTACGTTTCGGTCTTTTGGAGATCGTTCGGACTATGTGGCGGGAGAACGCGACCTCAAAAAAGCTCGGTCTACGGTTCAGAACATCAAGAGGCTGCGTTCCCAGTACTCCTCGGCACAGAGCGAGGTCGAATCGCTTGAAAAGAGCATCAAGAGCAAACGCAAGCCGCTGGAGTATCGTGATTACTGGACGGTCCTACCGGAGTTGATTTACAAGGGCATCGACAATAGGCTTCGTGACCAGGAACTGATCAAGAAGTATGTCTGGGCGCAAAGCCAGGAACAAAAAGAGCAAATCCGACAACAGATCAAACAAATTCCTCGCGCCAAACGAGTCATGTTGTTCACTGAGAGCATAAGGGTGGGCTATCGGCCCAATGCCGGCCAAGACTCTGGTGCTAGGGCAGGGGGAAGTGTAAAACGCGGATTCGTAATTTACCTGGTCGGGCGTACGCCGCTTCCGCAGGACCAGGCCGAGGTGCTCCTGGGCAAATTACACACAGAATGGAAGCAACTTGCCGAAAAAGAGCCGAGGCTGACGGTGCTGGAATGTAAGACAGAAGCCTTTCTCAGGCAAGGCGAGTCCGGTGGCGGCCCCGTCCGTAGGGTTACAGCCTCCAGAGGTGGCGGCGGCTTTAAGGGTGGCGGCGGCTACAAAGGTGGCGGCGGCGGTTACACCCGGGGTGATTCCTCTGCCAAAGAGGAGGTCGTAGCGGCAGTGGCCAAGATACCCGACCCTCTGTTCCCGAACGATCCAGAGGAAGATGAGGCCAGGGACACCCGGTTTAGAGTTAAAGTGGTTGTTTCGATCGAAGACCCGGCAGCTTCAGCCGGCTGAGATAACCTGATTCTCAGGGAGAATCAATTATGGGATTTTTGCGACAAAATGCGTTTTTTCTGGTGTTAGGCGCGGTTGTGCTAATCGTGGGCGGCGGTATGCTTGCCGTGGATATCTCCATTTCCAAAGACGTCGATGAGCATATGGAAGACCGCGAGAAGGCGGTTAAAGAGATCAAGGGCGTCGCGTCCGGCAAAAGGGTCAATTTGGCCATGGTCCAGGAAATGCGCAAGCGAGTGGACGAGGTCAAAAAGGCGGCTGCCGGAGTGGATCGCCAGTGCCTGGAGTGGAACCGACGCAACTTCAGTGTGATGGTTCTGCCGATCAAGGACGAGTACGGGCAGATCGTTGAGCGGATTAATGCCTTCCCCTTAGACGAGGATATGGCGAATCGCGGGGTGGTGATCTACGCCCTGACCACCCAATACCAGAAGGAATTCAAAGCTTTGTCGGCTCGCCTCAATGCAACCATGTCGCCCAGCCCAGAAGCAATCACACAAGAGCAGATGCGCCACCAGCGGCAGATTAATCTCCGCGCTGAGGCCGACCGCGCCGAGGAAGATGCTGAAACCGAACGCGAAGAGGCCAAGGCCGAAACTGCGAGAGCTCCAGCTGTTGACGATGGCGGTGGCTATAAAGGTGGCGGTGGCTATAAAGGTGGAGGCGGCTATAAAGGTGGAGGCGGCTATAAAGGTGGAGGCGGCTATAAAAGCGGCGGCAGCACACGCCGCCGAGGCGCCGACGGCGCCGCTGCTCTTTCGGAAAAGGCCAGGAGCAAAGGTTTCGAATCGGCGTGCCTCAAAAAAGCCAAAGCAGGCTGGATATACGCATCGGCCAGCGTTCTTGATTCCGCCATTCCCATGCCCAGTCGCACTGCGACGGATGAAGAAGTCTGGCTGGCACAGCTGAACTTGTGGGTGACAGGCGACATCATTGAAGCGATCCACCAAACCAATGAGCAGGTGCTCAAACCGCTTGCGCCGGCGGAGCAAAACGTACTGAAAGCTCCAGTCAAGAGGCTGGTCAGGCTGAGCATAAAAAGGAGCTATTACACCGGCAATGCGACCGACCTGGCGGACATGGGAAGTCGCATGACCAGCGGCTCAGACGACGACGATTCGGAAGATGACAAGCCCGTTTTTCGCGGCTTCAAGGGCGGCGGTGGCTTCAAAGGCGGAGGCGCAATGGCGCCGGCCATTTTGGCGATGACGGCTTCGCTCGGAGAGACCCTTACCCAGCGGATCACCTGCCAGGACTATTCGGTATTGCACTACCGATTTTCCGTTGTCATGCCGATGCGTTACCTGCCCCAATTGCAGGAGAACCTCATGCGGCGAGGAAACCACACCGTTCTGGGCGTAGAGGTGGATGCGACGCGGCGGGCGGTGGGGTCGATCACGCCAGGTAGCGGCCAGACCTCCGGCGACGGGTATTACTATGGCGCCGACCCGGTCGCGAAAGTGACGATTTATGGCGAGCTATTGTTGATGGCCGCATTTGAGCGCGGAATATGGGACAACAAGGCGGGCGAGTGGAGTGGCCAATATCCTCCGCTAATGCCCACGGAAGTCCTGAAAACTTTGCCGTTTACCGCACTTCGCAGCAAAGACAGTGAACGTGTGGCGGCCGCGTCGGCTGGCGGATTCGGCCGGGGCCGATAGTATCTGCATGTAGGTGGTTGGGTTCGATAGAGCAGTGCAGTTGAGGAGATGGACAGGTGATAGAGAAGCATGTGGAAAAAATTGTCTTGGCCGTCTGCGTTGCCGTTTTTGGCTTTGCGCTGGTGAAATGGGGAGGCTCTTCGCCCCGAACCATGGAAGTGCGCGACGCCGACAGGAAGCTCGTCGAAGCCGGCCCGGACGAAATCGATATTACGCTGCTCGAAGCCGCAGAACAGATCGAGCGGAATAACAGCAAGGGCGACAACACGCCGGTCGAGCCTCTTCCCGATTACGGCAAACTGTTCGCTCAAGCACGGAACAATCCGATCGGCTCGGCTGGCGCGCTGCCACCGATTTCCTCGCCGCCGGCCGGCACCCTGGGCGAAGGCCCTCAAGGGCCGAAGGTCGCCCTGCAGCAACTCCAGCAAGTTGTCCCCGCACCCGGCAAGCCGCGCGTAAACGTAGACCGCGAATTCACGCGGAAGGACGACGAATTCGTCGATATGCTCGCGGCGCACGTGGCCTTTACCTACCCTTGGAAGCAGCTCAAGAAGGATTGGCGAAAAGTTCTGGCTGAGACTTCGGCGCCACGCTACGTGATCGTCGCTCAGGTTGAAGCCCAAATCCGCGAGCGACAGCTCGACGGTCGGTGGGGGCCGCATCGCGCCGTCAAGATGACGCGGCTGACCTCGCCTGGCGGGTTGCAAGATCCGCCCGTACTTGCAGATTACGATGGAAGCAATTTGCAGGACATCCAAACTACGATATCTGACCTGCAGGATTTGTGGCAGGACGAACTCATCGAGCCGGATTACTGGAATATTCGCTGGGCAAGCGAGAAATGGAACACTTGGCGGATTCATCTGCCTGCCAACCCGGTTAGCGACAAATTCATCAAAGCCAGCAGCGACGACACAGCGTCTGGAACTGCGCGTGCAGGACGACCCGCCCGCTCCGCACGCCCCGCACGCTCCGCACGCGGCTACAAAGGCGGCGGCGGTTTCAAAGGCGGCGGTGGTTTCAAAGGCGGCGGTGGTTTCAAAGGCGGTGGCGGTTTCAAAGGCGGCGGTGGCTACAAGAGTGGCCGCACGTCCGCCAGGTCGCGTGTTGCTCGCCCCGGGCGATCGGCGCCGAAAGCTCCACAGGTGGTTCCCGTCCCTCCCCTCTCAGAGCAAATGAGTGACGACCTGGTTCTGTTTTGGTTCCACGATAACGGACTGGAAGGGCTGAAGGAGTATCAGTACCGTGTCCGGATTTCTTTCGTGAGCCCGCTGGCGGCCGATCCGAGCGATGCCAAGGATCCGAACGACGCCAAGCCGGGTGTGATCAATACCGCATTCAGCGACTGGTCCGATCCGGTTACAGTTCCTCGGACCACAATGTTCTTCGCAACCAAGTACGCTGCGACGCGAAACATGGTCTATGCCGAGGTGTTCAATCGTGGGCGAGGGAGATGGTTCATGAAGAAGTTTGACCTCGTCGAGGGTGCAGCCATCGGCGGCTTGGCCAATGTTCGCGATCTCGATGAAGAGGCGCAGGCGATCACAAAGGCTCCGATGGACTTTTCCACCCACGCGGTGGCGGTGCGGTTCGATTTCGAAAAGAAAGTCAAGAAGCGCACGCTCGACGTGTCGACGGTGGAATTGGTCTATGTGGACGCCAAGGGACAGCTAAAAACCCGTGTTGCGAGCATAGACAAGGAAAGTGCACAATATAAGGATTTAAAAGCAGAAGCAGATCGCGTCAAAGCGGATATTGCAGCCAAAGCTGCGGCCGTCGGCGGCTGACGCGTTCTGGACGATTTTGCACTTGCAAATTGACTGGCAGGTGCCTTATTCTTTCGGTCCCATAGTTGGCGAGGTTTTGCGCGGACGAAGACAAAGCCGCTGTATACAACCGAAGCCAAGCTGGGCTGATAGCAATCGGGACAATGCGTGTGAGGCAGCCCCGGGTTTTAGGCGATATGTAGCCAACCCGAAAATAGATGCACGCAACGCATCGACAGCGATGCGCCCCCCGTGTTGGGCTTACTTTGAAGGAGTTTTGCAGTGCTGAATCTTCGCCGATCCCTACCTGTTGCCCTGATCGCGGGGCTCGTGATGCTCGCATCCACCGGGTACGCCCAAGATGCGGATGCCGACCTGGCAACCAAACAGCTACGAGACGGAATTGGTCTTTTCGAGGCCATGGAATTCCAGCAGGCGAAAGCTGGCCTGTTGCAAGTCAAACGAGCCGACCTTTCCGACGCCGACAAAAAAATCCTGGATGAATATCTGGGCTCAAAGCTGGATACAGCTATCAAAGGGCAACTGACGGCCAAGACTGCGTACAAAGATGGCCAAAAGGCTATGAAGGCAGGCGACATCGACGAGGCGAAGAAATGCTTCGCCAAGGCCGCTGCCAGCGAATTTATCCCTGCCGCCATGCGCCAGGACGCCATGGCGCAATTGGCGCTTGCCGAGGCCAAGGCAACCGCTGCCGCGGACGCAGACAAAGCGGAATCAGGCCCGGAAGTGCAGCCCATCGAGAAAGACGAGGCCCCGGCCGCAACTACCGTGTCGCACGCGCCGAAACCCGAGGTGGTTTCAGTCAAAGCGGCACCGGCGCCCGCCCAGCCTGCCCCCGTCGAAGTGACGGCCAAGACCGCAGTCGCCGAACCGGCGCCGGGCGACGGCAACGACACCTTAAGCTATCTGGCTACCCGCCAGAAATTGGTCCAGAAGCTGATAGCTAAGGGCCGCAAGGCCATGGAAGAGAACCAGCCGAAAACAGCGGCGGGTTATTTTCAGCGGGCGTTGGCGCAGGATCCGGACAATGAGCAGGCCCGACGGCTGCTGGATGCTTCCCGACGCAAGACCGCCACCTTCGGCACGGGCGGTATTCTTTCTGTGCTTGAAGAGAGCACAATAATCGCCAAGCAGGCTTCGGACGTTGATTTCGAGAAGGCCCTGACTCGCTCCAGCGAGTTGCTCGGCCGCGCCAAAAGCAAGGCCGACTTCGACGCCGCCGCGGATGCCGCACAGGCCGCCCAAAGTGTTTTAAACACCAGTAAGAGCTACTATACCGATCAGGAATATCGAGAGCGGCTGGTTCGCGTGGAAAGCCAGCAAGATCGCGTTGCCAGGCAGTATGAAGAATGGGTTCGCCTGAGACTGTCCCTGCAGCAGGAAGAAGTGGCGCAGGCAGAGGCCGATCGAGTACTGCGGGATGAGCAGCAACGCGAACGGAAAATCGCGGATCTGATCAGCCGGGCTCAAACGTTGGAATCCGAGCAACAGTATGCCCAGGCACTGGAAGTAACTGAGCAGATACTGAAGATCGACCCTGATAACTCGTATGCCGGCGGTCGTGTCGACCTACTGCGTCAGAACGTTATGCTTCAGGAAGGCCGCAGGATCACACGCCTGCAGAAATTCAATGCACAGCAAGAGCTGCGGCAATTGAACGATGCTGAGATCCCTTGGTATCAACTGTTGCGATATCCTTCCGACTGGAAGGAACTCAGCAAGAGGCGCAGGGGATTTGAGGCTGGCCAACTCTCGGAAACGCCCGAGGATCGACTCGTGAGACAAAAGCTCAAAGAGCGGTCGCCGAAGTTCGAGTTCCTCGATATGGAGTTCAAAGACGCCATCGATTGGATTCGGACGATGGCCGAGCTGAACATCGTAGTCAAGTGGAATACGGTGATAGAAGCCGGTGTCGAGCAGACTACGCCGGTGAACGTGCCCCCGCTGTTTGATGTAACGGTGGAAAAGGCACTGGAGATTGTCCTGGACGACGTCGGGGCTATCGAGCCTCTCGGCTACGTCATCGACGGTGGCGTGATCACCATCTCCACCAAGGGCGACCTTTCCTCCAAGACGCTCACTCGCGTCTATGATATTCGCGACCTGATCGTGCGGATCCCGAATTTCTCCGCAGGCAATATAAGCCTTGGATCCGGCGGTGGCGGCGGTGGCAGCGGCGGCGGTGGCGGCGGCAGCTTCGGCGGTGGTGGCGGCGGTGGCGGCGGCCGTGGCGGCGGCTGTGGCGGCGGCGGTGGCGGCGGCGGGGACGGTGAAGACGAGCAAAGCAA
>SDBV01000708.1_pt1 | contig 48211 bp, 32 predicted proteins | sample 2277081 | NCBI WGS metagenome assembly SDBV01 (sample SAMN10402039, study PRJNA504765) | marine sediment metagenome | isolation source: marine sediment core GS10_PC15, 223 cmbsf | place: Arctic Ocean: Southern Knipovich Ridge | collected 2010
AGCCAGACGCGTGCTGCGCGACGACCTAATCGTCGAGCTGGCCCGGCGACGCACCGCCGAGGTCAAGCGGATCGGTGACGTGCGAGGGCTGGAACGGGGCGATCTGCGGCGCCGGTTGCCGGAGATCGCCGCCTGTATCCAACGGGCCCTCGAGTTGCCCGACGAGGATTGCCCCCAAACGATTCGCCGGGAGCCGACACCGCAGCTTTCCGTGCTCGGACAGTTTCTGTTCTCGGCGTTGGGTAGCATTTGTCGTCAGGCCCAACTGGCCCCCAACCTGGTCGGCACCCCCAGCGACGTCCGCGACCTGATCGCTTACCGCACCGGCCAAGCGGATCCCGCCTCCGGCAAGACGCCAAAGTTGGCTCGCGGTTGGCGTGCGGAGTTCGTCGGCCGCTTGTTCGACGACCTGCTGGCCGGCAAGAAGTCGATCCGCATCGCCGACCCCACGTCCGACCATCCGCTGGTCTTCGAGCCCGACGGCCGCGAGCCCCCGCCACGCTGACCGTTGAGGTCGGCCTCCCGGAAACTTGAAGGAAACACCCATGAGACACTTCCCCACTGAGAGCCTGTTGCCGGCGATCTTTTGCCTGCTGCTTGCTTCGGCCGGCACCCGGGCGAGCGACTTCGCATTGCAGCGACAACGCAATTGGCACCAGTGGCGGGGACCTTCGGCCAACGGTGTGGCGCCCCATGGCGACCCGCCCGTGCGGTGGAGTGAAACCACAAATATCAAGTGGAAGGCCGCCATCCCGGGCGCCGGAAGCTCGACGCCGATTGTGTGGCAGCGTCGGGTCTTTATTCTCACGGCGATCGAGACGGACCGAACGGTCGATTCGCTGCCGAAGCCCGAGGCCGAGCCGCCCGGCGGATACCTGACCACCCGCCCGAAGAATTACTATCGGTTCGTGGTGATCTGCTTCGACCGCGACACCGGCCGCATCTGCTGGCAACGAGTGGCCGACGAAGCCTTACCCCATGAAGGACACCACCCCAGCCACGGTTACGCATCGGCCTCGCCGACGACCGACGGCCGGTATCTCTACGCCTCGTTCGGCTCGCGCGGCATCTATTGCTACGACCTCGACGGCCGGCTGCAATGGAAACGCGATCTGGGCGACATGGTGACCCGTTTCGGCTGGGGCGAGGGTTCTTCGCCGGTGCTGCACGGCAATTCGCTGGTGGTCGATTGGGACCACGAGGGCCAGTCTTCGCTGGTGGTGCTGGACGCCGAGACGGGCAAGACGCGGTGGAAGGTCGACCGCGACGAAGTGTCCGGTTGGGCGACGCCGCTGGTGATCGATCACGGGTCAGTCACCCAGGTCGTCGTCAATGCGCCCCGACGCGTCAGCAGCTACGACCTGGCCACCGGCAAGCTGATCTGGGAGTGTGGCGGACAGACCGTCAACGCCATACCCTCCCCGGTGGCCAACGGCGACGTCGTGATTTGCATGAGCGGCTTTCGCGGGAGTGCGGCTTACGCCCTGCCGTTGGATTCCACGGGCGATCTGACCGACGGCGACCGGATCGTCTGGCATCACGACCGCTCAACCCCCTATGTCCCCTCGCCGCTGCTCTACGACGACTCGTTGTATTTCACCCGGTCCAACAGCGCGATTCTTACTTGCCTCAGCGCCGCCACGGGCCAGCCGCGGTGGGAAGACGAGCGTCTGTCGGACGTAAGCAGCTTCTACGGCTCGCCCGCCGGGGCCGCCGGCCGCGTTTATCTCGTCGGCCGCGACGGCACGACGGTGGTGATCAAGCACCAACCCCAACTCGAAATCCTCGCCGTCAACCGGCTCGACGATCCGATCGACGCCTCCCCGGCGATCGTCGCCGGGCAAATGTTCCTTCGCGGAAAGAAGCACCTCTACTGCATCGCCGCCGACTGATCGTCGGTCGGCACTTGTGGGAGGCGATTGGGTGGCTGGGGTCGAGTCGCGAGGGACGAGCGACGAGCCCCCAGCTGCAAAACGATCTGGGGGCTCCCTGCTCGTTCCTCGCAGTCCGACCCCAGCCACTCCAACGCGACGGTTATTCCTCGGTCGCCCCTTGGCAGACCATTACGGAGTCTCACCCGCTCACCAACGGAACGAGTCCAAGGGCGGGACCCCCGGCGGTTGCGTGTGCCATGGCGGCAGGTAAGGCGAATCGGGGACTTCCAGCGGCGTATAGGAAGGCAACGACGCGTCCGGAAGCGGTTGCAACAAGATATCCGGAAGCGGTTGCGACAGGACGTCCGGCAGCGGCCCGTTTTGCGGCAACGGCAGGAACTTCGCCGCCGGCACGTCACCCGGTAGCCGATCCGGAGTTTTCAGGGGCTCGATCTTCTCGGGCGATGGTTGTGGCGATTCGGGCGCGGCGGGCGCCGCCGGGGTCGTGTGGCCGGCCTGGATAACTTCGCCGGATGATGCCGACGGCGTCGGTTGTTTGGCGACCTCCCCTTTTCCACCGGCCGGTTCTGTAGACTTCGATTCCGGCTGGCCGCGGTCGGCAAGTTGCTCTTTGCCGATGACCTCCTCTTCCATCTCTTTGATCTGTTGCGGCTCGCTGAAGAAGGCCTCCTTGGCGACCGATACGAGTTCCCGTTGCTTCTTGCGATTGCGGCCGGAGGGAAGCAGGGGAATCTTGATTCGACTTCCGGCGAAACTCGTGCCGTCAAAAATGCTGCCGCGCTCGAACGGTCCGACCCCGAGCACCCAGACGTTCTTGGCCGTGCTCTCCACGGGCACGATGCCCGACTGCCACACCGGCCGGCCCGTTTTTCGGTTGTAAGCGAACACGGCGATCTTGGCCACGGCCCGTTGTTCGGTCTTGGTGGCCAGCGGAAGCTCGGGGATACCGGCGGGAACGCCGCCCATCGGCAGCATGCCACTGATCCCGGTGGCCGGCACACCGAACATTACCTCCCGGCGGTCGGTGCCGATCGCCCCGGCACGAATCTCGGCCACGTAGTCGGCCTTTTCACGGTCCTCTTTCAAGATGCAGCCGGCGGCCAGCATGTGTTGACGCATCAGACTAGTCAAATAGAGTGCATCTGTTACACCCTCCAGAGGGGCTGCGTCGAGATAGACGGTCTTGCCGGCCACGGCGCGGAAATCGAGTTGGGCGACCGCCCGATCCATGGCGTCGGAGATCAGCAACTGCTCGGTGGCCGTGCGTCGGGTGTCGCTCCACTTGGTCGTCCCACACCCGGCCGTGATGGTGCAGCAGGCAAGGATTGTCAGCAACGGCAGTCGCATTGCGCAACCTCAGACTTCAAATCACGGGAGAAGTAACCCGATCCCACGTCGGTAGAAGAGACGGATCGAAAGGCGGCAGATTATAGCCACAGGCGCCCTGCCCCGCAAAGCCCACTTTTGGGTACCGCTACCCCCCAATGGAACGACATTCAAGCCAACGTCGACATCCGCAATCCGGATTGCGCGTTTGTCTGAGTCGCGGGCCGGGTCAAGCTAGGTTGGACCCACCGATGGCCGCACGCTAATCCCTGGAACCGTAGTGCAAGATGTGGCCAGTGGGGAGGAGTTGGATGCCGTGTGTCACGATACGAACGTTTTTGAGCAGGATCGAGCTTGAGTATCGCAGTGTCAGTTTTCAGCGACGTGTTAGCAAACAGCGCGGCGAAGCCGCATGCCCTGTTGGCAAGCAGCCGGAAGATGAGGCCGGTCTTGAGTCGCGCGACGTCCTGTTGTTCAAGGCGGTTGCCGGCCAACTCGAAGCTCTGAAGTCGAATCTACTCGCCAGAGAGAGAATCGAATCCGGCGAGTTCTGGTTTGGCCCCATCGGCAGGCGAATCAACCGCCAGACGCGAATAGACGCGCAACTGGCCGAAGACCTGACGCTTGCCGCGTCCGAACTCGTTGCGCGCGGCCTTGACGGCATCCAGGCTCACCGCTTGCTGCTGCGAACGGTCTTCATCGCCTACCTGGAAGCCAAGGGGATCCTTCCCGAAGAGTTGTTTGACGGGCTCGGAGTAGACACGTTCGAAGACGTTCTGTCGAGCGTGACCAAGACGAAGAAGTTTTTCGCTCAAATGACGGAGACGTTCAACGGCGACCTTTTTCCACCACCGCCCAAAGACGCCACGCTGGTGAAAGAACTAACGAATGATCGGCTAAGCATACCGCAGTGCATCCTTGCTCGCACAAACCTCACCAACTGAAGTTCAAGGATGAACTCAAAGGTCGCACTTTGTTTGTCAACGATGCATTCGATTCCGAGGCATCGTTTCATAGCAGTTCAGCCTTTGCCAAGAAGGAGTTCGACGTAGTCGTGGGAAATCCGCCGTGGACTCGCCCGAAGGGTCCGCTGTCGGTAAGCCCCAGCGGAGAGCAGCGTTACCTGGAGTATTGCCGGCAAAGAAAACCGAACCCTATTATCCTCCCATTTCGAAATCCGCCGGACCAGGCCTTTGTCTGGCGAACAAGAGATTTTGCCCGGCGTGGTGCTCGGATTGGAATGATTCTTGAAGGCAAGCGGGCTTCGTGGAAACAGGATCGTCGCTGCATATTGCCCGGAAGACGTCGTCTATTCAGGGTCTCAATACGGGGTCTCGTTCGCCAAGGGTACACGGACGCTTGCTCCTTACATCAATGCGATACTGAATTCGTCGCTTGCTACGTATTTCATCTTCCTCACCGCAACCAAGTGGGGACTGGAGAAGTACGAAATTCTCCAGAATGACATCCTTCGTCTACCAATGCCTGACCCCGAACGAGCAAAGGTGGCCCAAGTCGATAACATCCGCGAGCTCGAACGCGAGTTGCGAAAGAAAGCTCGTAGCGGGCGGTACGACGCTCTCGTGGCAGAATTGGATAAGGCCGTCTTCAAGCTGTACGGGCTCGATCGGTTCGAGCAAATCCTCGTGGAAGACATGGTCAATCACACCATCGACTTGCAGCGAAACCATGAGAAATCGGAGGCCCTATCGCCAGCCACAGCCAAGCAATGCCGCGACTACGCCAAGCACGTTATTGCAGTCATTCAGCCGTTTCTCGAAACGAGAAAGAAGCGTCGGCTCGTGGCCGACGTCCTGGACATGGATGCCCCCTTGGGAGTCGTGCGGTTTGGAATCATGGCAACCTCCCGCAATGCGAGACCGAACGTGGTCATCGAGAAGGCGGCGGACCTGTCAGGCGTGCTTCACGAAGTGGCCCAGAATCTTGACGAGCAAATCGCGTTGGGCATCCATACACGTCGTCACCTGCGGGTCTATTCCGGCGATTCGTTCTACGTCGTCAAACCGTCGCAACGAAGGTTCTGGACGCGGTCCGCGGGACTGACGGATGGCGACTCGGTGCTCAAGGATTTGTTAGCGAGGGGTGGTGGTGAGTGACTTCACAACGCCGATCAACGTCGGGCAGATGCGCCCAACCACGGCCAGTCTGATCATTGAGGACGTAGTAGCGACTGTGCTCGACATCACCGTGGCAGCATGGCCCCGCCTCTGCAAGAGTCTGCGTGTCCAACCTTCAGACAAGGAACCCGACATCACCGACCAACTACGTTGGGAAATGGTGGCCGAGAAAGCGCGACGAAATCCCCCTCCGCAAGTTCGTTTCGATCGAGAAACACAACGTGACGACCCAGAGAAGGACTATCCGACGGGACTCATCGATGTCTACGTCATCTACAGTTTTGACGAAACCGACTACTTTGCGATGGAGTGCAAAAAGATAAACGACCGCCACGATACGCCAGTGAAGAAATACATCGAGAAAGGCGTATATCGATTCAGTAGCGGTAAATACAGTGCCGGGCATCCCTATGGGGCGATGATCGATTACGTCACTGGCGGCACGCCCGAATCAGCAGCGGAGTTCTTAGGTGGCAAGCTAATGGGCTACGATGAGGGGACGACGATGGTCAAGGCCGAGTGGGGCTGGCAGGCCGAGAAGCGGTTCGGCCGTGTTCCCAATCTCTATTCGACCATGCACGGGCAAACAGGAACGCGAAATACCATACTCTTGCTACATCTGTTTCTGGCATTCTCAAGTCCGAACTAGACGAAGTTCCTGCGTCCGCTCGCATGGTAAGTCTACCTGGGGCACAACGTCCCATTGACTTCACGACGGCAAGTTGTGCCAACGTGACAGGTTCATTTCGGCCCGGGATCGAAACGAATCTCCTCGACGTGCTTGCCGAGGCGCAAGTGCTTTGAATCGGCGGTCAATTTGCTGCCGGTGATGGTCACGTTGTCAAACGTCACTGAACGAACGTCGTGTTTTGGGTCGGCGCCTTCCAGTTGGACCTGGTACGCGCCCGGGCCGCCGGACACGGTGACGTTGCGGAACCGCACGTTGCGGATCACTCCGGGTACCTTGTTGCGCATATACTGGTTGACGACCGGCCGCAGCCGGATCAGTTCCCGCTGGCCCTCGCCATGGATGCGGACGTTCTCGACGGTCACGTCTTCCAGTCGCATCTCTTCGCCCGGCTCGAAGAGAAAGAGCGTCATCGAGGCATGGATGATGTCCAGGTTGCGAAGCGTCACGCCGCGCATGAACCGGGCCCGGCTCTCGTGGCCCAGCAGAAAGATACGTGCCCGGTCGCACCACAGCGTGCAGTTCTCGACGGTCACCCGCTCGACGTTGCTGTTGGTCGCGGCGAAATCGAGCCCCTTCAGAGCGATGCAGTCGTCGTCGCTGCGGATGAAGCAATCGGTGATCAACACGTCCTGCGAATTGCAGGGGTTGATTCCGTCGTCGTTCTGCACGCGGGAGTTGCAGATCTTCACCCCGCGCACGGTAACCCGCCGGCTGTGCCGGGGCACGATCGTCCAGTGGGAAGCGCCTCGAATGGTAATTCCGCTGACTTCGACGTCCGTGCCGCGGATACTGATCAAGTGGGGGGTGGGCCCTTGGCGCCAGGCCCAGTCCGACCCGTCGAGGATGCCGCGGCCCCGGATGCGGATCTTCTCACCCCGTGCGATCACTCCGCCTTTGACGACCGCTCCGCCGGCCAGGTAGAGCGTCTGGTTGCTGCCCAGTTCGATCTTGCCCGGCTTGTGCACCCCCGGACCAAAGTAGATTACCCCGGGAGTATCGTCCTTGGGCGGGTCTTGCTCCAGCGGATTGGCAAACAGCAGCAAGGGGCCCTTCTTGCCGTCCGGCTCGATGCTCAACTTGCGCGGTCCGCCCAGCGAGACCCACAGCGTGTGCTCGTCTTCCAGCCGCGTCTTCACCCCGTAACTGACCGGCCGGATCACCACCTTGCGCAGCGATCTGGTCGAGGTGATGCGAACCTCCACTTCGCCCTCGACGTCGAAATTGGCGAACGCATAGTTGCCGCCGTAGTCCCACTGTTTGCCGGCGAAAGGCGGGTCGAGCACCCGGGCCGTATACACGTCCACTTTCCGACCGCCGGCCCAAACCCGGTAATCCTCAGACAACGCCTCGCCCGCCGGCGCCGGATACGTGACCACCTCGGCAACCGCCCGCGCGACGCCCAGAACACAGACGATCAGGACACAGACGATCAGCGATACTGTGGTTTTCATCGTTGTTCACCTTTCTCCTTTCCAACAAACGAGCAAAGAACACTCGCCTCCAATCAGTGACATTCATTCTCCATGGGGCACTGCAGGTCCTCGCCAGACGCTGCCGCCGAACGTGGTGACGTACATTGGGGCGCAGCCGGAGGGGTCGAACACCACGCGCTGGATGTTCGAGAACGGCAGATCGTCGAAAGGCTGCCAAGTTCGGCCGTTGTCGCGGGTCAGCCACAGGCCCGGGCCGGGTGCGCCCTCGGTGAGCGTCATGTAGATCCAGCCGTCGTGTTTTGGGTGGAAGTAGCCGCCGAAAGTTTGGCGTCCTTCGCGGCCGATGCGGTGCCAGGACTTGCCGCCGTCGGTGGTGCGGTAGAGGCCGCCCGAGTTGTCCTGCCAGGTCGAATCGCAAGTGCCCACCAGGATCACGTTGCTGTTGCGGGGATGGACCGAGAAATCCTTGGGGTACAAAAAGGGCCCGGAGGGGTTGATCTTCCGCCAGGTTTCCGCGCCGTCGGTGGAGCGGTACAACCCCACGCCCTCGCTGATCAACGGCCGTCGGGAGGCGAGACGCTTGGCGCAGATGATGGCAAACAGCGTGCCGTCGGCGTGCAAGCTCACCCGGAAGACCCGCATGTTCTGCGGATGGCCCAGGCCGTTGGCCTTCAGCGTCCACGTCTTGCCGCCGTCGGTGGATTTGTACACGCCTTCCATGAACACCCCGGCATACAGCGTGCGCGCATCCTTGGGGCTGCGCGGGTCGAGCACGATGGAAGTCACCGGTTTGGGCGGGATTCCCCGGGCCTCGCCTTTCCACGAAGCGCCGAAGTCGCGCGAGGTGCAGACGCCGCCGGGCCGGTCGTGGCCGTGACGCTCCGAGGTGATGTTGTCGTTGGGGATGTCGTGCACGTTGGAGAACGCCCCCCACATCTTGCCCGGGACGTCCGGGTCCAGCGCCATTTCGTAACACGTGTTCCGCCACGGGGCCCAGGAGTCCGGGTCCCACCAGATCCACGTCTTGCCGCCGTCGAGCGAGCGGGCGAAGCCCACGTCGGTGTAGGCGATGTAATGACGGTTCGCTTCAAAGGGGTCAATGTAGTAGTGCCAGGTGGTGGTGACCACCAGGCCGTTGCAGACCCACGCGCAGCCCGGCTTGGGCTCCACACCCGGAGCCGGATACGTGTGGCCGTTGAACCAGGTGTCACCGCCGTTGTGTGTGACGTAGCACTGGCTGCGGACCAGCATCACCCGGTCGGGATCGCGATTGCAGATGGCCACCCCGAACGGCGCATCGCCCCCCTTCCAGCATTTTCCCGTCGAGGCGGTGACGTAGTTGGGCGCGACGTTGTAGCGCTCGAAGCGCGGGTCCATGAAATACGTATCTCGCCAGGTCTCACCTCCGTCATCGCTGCGATACACCGTGTCGTGATGAGGGGGATGGAACCCGGTGCTGGTGTTCATCGCGTAGACCGTCAGCGGATTGGCATCCGTGGTCAGTAGCTGCTTATATTGGGCGATCGAACCGTAGGCCCACTGATCGGCCTTCTCCATCTCCGTGTTGATGCCCCGGCCCATGGCCGATTGCCAGGATTCGCCGCGATCCCGGCTGCGGTAGATGCCGCCCTGGAAGGCGCCGCCGTCGTTTCTGCTGCCGATGGTGCAGTAGAGTATGACGACGTGATCGGCCGTCTGGGAGCCGCCGGCGAATCCCTGGAGTTGCTTCCACGGCAGGCCGTCGGTCTTCTCTGCCCAGGTCCGTCCCGCGTCGTCGCTGCGCCAAATGCCCTTTTCCGTGGCAGCGAACATAATCCGGCCTTGGCTGGTGCGATCGAAGTGGAACCCGATTACCAGGCCATCGGGTCCGTTGCTCGCCGACCACGTGGCGCCCGCGTCGCGCGACAAATGACACCGGCCGTTGCGCGTACCCACGAGCATCACCTCGGGGTCGGACGGGTCGATCGCGATTTCACCATAGAGCGGCTCCTCGAGGTTCCCCACCGGCGCAAAGGTCCTGCCGCGGTCGCGGCTGATCCGGAGCCGGCCGCCCGATGACGCGTAAATCACGTCGGGGTCGGACGGATGGAACCCGGGCCGGCATCTCGTGTCGGTTCTAAGTTGAGCCTGGTTGATCATCCGCCAGTTGCGGCCGCCGTCGGTGGAGAGGTAGGCCGCGCTCATGTCGCAGTTGAGCATCATCAGATTCGGGTCGGCCGGGGAGATCGCCGGTGCAAACATGCCACCGCCGCCGGACAGACCCACCGGCTCCCAGGGCATCTGCCCCTTATCCGAATCGTCAGCGGGCCCCTGTCCGTAGCATGCCGACGCGAGCAGCACCAGCCCAAAGCACTTGACAGCCAACGACAACGCGCGGCAGTCCATGCGTTCTTCGAATAGCACGGTCGTAGCCATGGCCTTACCTTCCCATCTGCTGGTGGTCAAGTGCCCGCCGATCCCCAGTATACCGCCACCCCCGCCCTGCTCATACACGTCCGTCCGCTACAGACCCTAGTATCCGCCCCCCAGATTACCCCCGTTTCGGCGAAACGCAGGTAGTGCCCACCGATGTATTGAAGCCGCGCAGAAGTGAACCCGCCACACATCGATTCGGTGGCCGCCTGGAGCCCGGGTCGATGAAATTGAAATAGGGTGCAGTTCGTGATAGAATCCGGGGGTGAACGTGCCGCAACAAGTACGCTCGAGGACATGCAATGCAGATGAAACTGGCCTGGCTTCCCTTGACGGTTGTGACCTGCCTGCTGGCCGTCGGAAGTGCCTTGGCGGCCGATTTGGGCGAGGTTCGCCAACACCACGTCGCCGAACTGGAATTGACGGGTCCGAGCTTCGGCCCGCGCGATGCGCCGTCGCGGGATATAGAACTCGTCGTCGCGTTTCGGCACGAAAGCGGCGCACCGACCGTTGCGGTTCACGGGTTTTGGGACGGCGACGGCCGAGGGGGGGCCGGCGGCAACGTCTTCAAGGTGCGCTTTCGGCCCACCAGGCCGGGCCGTTGGCAGGTCGTGAAAACCGATTCGAATCGCGACCGGCTTCGCGGCCAGCACGAAGGCGATACGCTCCGTTGCACGGCCTCATCGCATCCGGGCTCTTGGATCGTCGACGGCCGCTGGTACCGCCGGTCCGACGGATCGCATCCGTACATCGTGGGCAACACGCATTACACTTTCCTGAGTCGCCGCAATAACCGCGGCGACGTCGCGTCGGACCCGGTCGAAGACATCAAGACCAACGCCCGCTACTACAAGAAGCTGCGTTTCTCGCTCGCCGGCGGCCGCTATCCCGATCCGAAGCTCAAGCCGTTTCTCGACGACGAAGGCCGGCAAACGGACGACGGCCGGTTCAGCTTCCGTCCGAACCCGGGGTGGTTCTTCCAGCGCGTCGACCCGGTGATCGCCTGCGGGCATCGCGAAGACCTGGTCTGCGATTTGATTCTCTGCGGACCGGATACGCGGGGGAACCGCTCGACGTTGCAGGGCGATCCGCGACCTTGGCTCGGCTACATCGCCGCTCGGTACGGCGCGTATCCCAACGTGTGGGTTTGCCTTTCGAACGAATGGAATATCAAGACCATCCGCTATTCGGCCAAGGAGATTCGTGCCGCCGGCGACTTCATCTCCGGCGTGCTGCCTTATCCGACGCCCGTGTCCGTACACGGAAACGCCGGCCCCTGGAACAAGCAACTCAACGGGGACTGGCACGACCACGCGATCATCCAGGACAAGATCCGCACGCTCGACCGGGCCGCCGACGCCGCCCGGCGGAGCTTCGTCCTCGGCGGTGGCAAGCCGGTCGTCAACGATGAAAACGCCTATCAAGGCGGCGGCGACCGGTTCAGCAAAGAGGACACGATCGAGGGCTGCTTGGGTACGTTTCTCGGCGGCGGCTACCCCACCACGGGCTACAAACCGGGCGCGAAGGTCGGGCATTACTTCTGGGGCGGCTTCGATCCCGACGAGCACACCGCCAGCAAGCACCTGGTGTACCTGCGAAACTACATCGACCGGGAGATCGACTTGGGGATCCTTCGCCCCATGCCGCTTGCCGAAGCCCCGTTTTCGGGGACGGCGGAGCCGTTTCGCCTGCTCGCCGCGCCCGGCCGCGAGTACGTCCTCGGTTCCAATCGCAAGCTGCAGGGCATCAAGGTCGATTTGCCGACCGGCAGATGGCGAGTCGCGCAAGTTGACCTGATGAACATGACCACCAAGACACTGGCCGAGGGCGCCGCCGACTCCTTCACCTTCGACACCCCCGACTCGAGGGCCGTACTAACACACTTGAAGCGATCGTCGCCCCCAGAAACGTCCGCGACCGATCGCCGAGACCGGCGCGGGGAGTGATTCGGACGCCCGGGCGTCGAAATCAGTAGACCGTCGGCAGTTCGCCGCGTTGCCGTCTTGCGTAGTAGCTTTGCACGATCCCTTGCGGGCGACGGTTGTTGTCCGGAGGTTTCTTTTCCCCCAGGTCCGGCAGTTCCGCAGGGAATCCCATCAGCCGCTCAAACTCGACCTTATCACGGTGTGCCAGGGCCGAGAGAATGCGGATCGTCTTCAGTCGCTCCTGAACGTGGCGCTTGTGGTTCAGCCTGAGCACCTTCTCAAGTCGCGAGCCAAACCCGTTGAGCGCAGTGACGGTTCCGTCCGACTCCACACGAAGACAATCCCCATATGCCACTCGGCACGGATCGGGGACGTGGTTGGGGCCCTTTCGCCCATTGCAGAATTGGCAAGCGAAAACGAGGTTGTCGTACTCGCACTCCAGATGCGGCGCCTCACGTTGAGAAATCAAATGGTCAATCGCCCAGATGTCGGTGGGCGCCCAAACCATGCGTTTCAGACAGTAAATGCAGCGAAAAGCGAATTCATCTTGCAGCCAAGGCCGGTAGCTCTCGTAGTCGGCATAACCGGCCGGCCCATGACGGCGCTGGTGCGCGTCGTGAGGGTATGCGTAGGGATGCACGGTCTGCTTTACTCTTCCCATAAGCCGCGCCGCTTGAGGTTTTCAATGATCCGGTCCGCTCCTTCCAGTTGGACGGGCTGAAGGAGACTTACGCTCGCATCCGCCAGCCGCTGGAGATTCTCCAGCTCATCCGCCCGTGCGGGAGTGAGGCGTCCTTCTTCTTCCAAATCAATCAGTTTCGCGCGGCGCCGGTTGGTTTTCGGCCAGTCTGAGGTGATGGCCAACAAGTCGCTCAGCCGGTCGAGCTCGGTGAAGCCTTTGGGGAAATACTCCGTTTGCTCGAAAGGGACGCCTCGCCGCCGGATGCCCCGGAACAGGTCGAGGACTTTGCGCTCCATCGCAGCGGGCAGGTTGTACAGCCGGAGAACTTCGGCGTCGATACGCCAGTGGAGGACTTTGAGTTGCTCTTTCAGCGCATCGTTTGGTGGAGCTTCCCTGTCTGCCATATCGGCAAACAAGTTCTTCTGACGGGAATCTTCTTTGCGTCGCTGTTTCCGCGGCTGTCGCTTCTCCTCAACGGGAATGGTTCGCGCGACTTCCAGATAATCCGCGACGGCCCGTTCCAAATGCGCGAGGTCGCATTTGGTAAAATCGGGGACCCGCATTTGACGTATGTCTCCCGCCAGCACATCGCGCTTGCCCGAGATAGAGTACGCGTAGGCGTTCCCGATCGGGGAGTTGAGAATCGCCCAGATAACCCGAAGACAAGGTCCGCCGGGTTTTGGGCGGACCACATTGAACCGGCTCGTAACCGGATGCCCTTGCTCATCAATGATTGCCTTCAGCCGCCACGCTTCCCGACTGACGCGAGCGTAATTGAGGAGCACCTGAGGAATGCCCGTCGTCGTACCTTTGCGAGGACACTTGATCGTATCTGGATCCAGATTCAACCACACAATGGCCGGAAGCTGATGAGTCAGTTGCTGCTTCGTCCAACGCGCAAATCCGGGAGTCAGTTCGACGCCCTCGATTTCAACCGGAGATTCCCTGACCGTGTTCGCCGGTAATGTTGGATCATGTTCCGGCTTGTGCTCGAAGCCTTTGCCGACCTCGGCAAACTTCTTAAGCTTTTGCAGTGCCGATAGAAAGCCCCACACTGCGTCCAAGTCGGGCACAAATAGCGACGAGGAACCTGAATTCACGAATCTCTCGGAAGTCACTCTCTCCGCACTGCCTGGTTGATACGTCCGGCTGAATTCCTCGATCTGCCCTTCACGGACGCGCTGATAACGCACAGTGTATGTGCGCGATGCACCTTGGGCCAGACGACGACCGATAACGACCGCGGACTCCGATTCGCCATATCGAAACACCTTGTCGGCAAACAGGCTGATTTCATCGATTTCGTAGTCCCGCAGAAGCGTCTCGCGAACGGCGGTTGCCTGCTTACTGTGCAGGAAGGTCTGCGGTAGCACGAAGCCGAACACTCCGCCTTGCGGAAGGTATTCCACGACCCGACGAAACGTCTCCGCGGCCTTGTTCGGTAGCCAGGCCTGCCGGCGATCCTTCGTGTCGAAGTTCTCGAATGGCGGATTCCCGAGAACGATGGTCGCTTCGCGGACACCGCGTTCGAGCCGGTCTGTGGGGAACATGGTTGCTTCCGTCAACGCCCAGCCGTTCGGGTTGGGCACGTCGGCAAGCGTGAGCGACAGTCGGGCGATTTCCAGCGCAAAGCGGTCGATCTCGATACCGTGCAGGCGGCGCCGAAGGTAACCGTGACGAGCTTCATGCCAGTCGGTGGGAAGGACCTCGCTCAACAGGCGCATGGCCGAGATGAGGAACGCGGCGTGCCCGCAAGCGGGCTCGAAGACTCGGCGTTCTTCCACCGGAATCTCATCCTCGATCCACGGTCGCAGCCTGCCCACAATGTAATCGACCAGCCACGTTGGCGTGCTGTGCGTGCCGAGCTTACGTCGCGTGACTCGGTCGATCAGCGCGCTTTCGTAAACATGCGCCAGGGCTTCCGTGCTCACGCAGCCACAATGACCGAAGCTCTTGATTTGTTCCGCGGCTGCCACGAGTGCGTCTTGCCTGGCCCGACCGCCGACACGCACGGGGCGAGGGGCTCGACTATCGTAGTGTTTGGCCAGTCGTTCGTAGACCAACTTCACATCGGTGAGGTTAAGCCGCACGAAGCCGCGAACCTCCTTGTCCTGGAGTATCTTTGCAGCCAGTAGCCAGAAGGTGGACTGTATCAGCCACCGGCCATCGGCATCAGAAAACGACTTGCCCCATCCGAGTTGCTTCTTCGTGCCGGTGACGACACGCTCAACAAGCTGCGTCAGCTTCCGGCCGGCTTCCTCCTCCACCAGCGGCATGAGGCCAGCGTCTACAAACTCGAGCTGGTAGCTGTCTTCCAAGCGACCCCAAACCTTGGCCCGGTAGATCGATCCCGGAGCGAAGTCTTGCCGGTTCTGGTCGAAGAACCGCGGCAATTGGCGAGCCGTTAACCGCCGCTGGAATGCCGGGCGATTAGCGCCTTGTGTCCAGAATTGAAAATGCCCGGGAAGGCACGCAAACACGAGCGGCGCGCCCAGCGGACGTAGTGCGGCAATGTCCGAGTCCCCAATCTCTTGCCCCTGAATGACAGCGACGGAGGCCGTTCGCGAGTCGAACGGCCGGTCGGCAAAGGCCAGCAGGGGAACCGTGCCGTCTCGATCCGGGATGGGCAGGTCAGACCGAAGCCGGTCTTTACGAAAGCCGACTCCCAGGAGGCCGTCGCGGATCGGAATGATTTCCGGCGCCAACTGCACCATGCGTGGGGACTCGCAGGAGATTATCCAGTCAAAGCAAAGCAGGACGACCGAGCCTGGCCCCATTATTGCACTTCATCGGCGTTCCGGCCATCCCACCTTTACGTGGGGTCTCCGGTCCGGGGCGTGGACGCTGCCGACTCGGCCGCTTCTCGGTGGATGGCCTACGGCCGGGCAATGTCGCAGCGTACATGCCAACCGGCCGGTTGACATGATTGTCGCCTTGGCCGGCGGTGCGTTCACACACCCTACTTTTCCCGAAGATCAAAGCTGACGCGGCCTTGGGGATTGACGGTGCGGTCGAGGCGGAAGACGCGGTCGAAGGTGGGGCAGGGTTGATAGCCCTCGGCGTCGGGCGTCGCGGGGGTGAACTTGGTGGGGCCGCGGTGGTGGATTTGGAAGCTGAGCGGGTCGCGGCGGGCGTCGATTAGCCAGAACTCGCCGACGCCGGCGGCGAAATAGGCCGCCGGCAATCGCTGCGTGTCCTTCTTCACCGACGTGTCGCTGACGATCTCCACCACCAGATCCGGCCCGCCCTCCAACTCGACGTAGCGGCCCGGCTCGCCGGAGGCCTTCGGCACCAGGCGGACCCGGCCGGCTTCCAGCGATTCGTACGACACGAAGACGACGTCGGGTTCGACCGAGAGATCGGCCTGGCGTGAAGAAACACGGGTGCTGTCGGTGAACAGGTGCCCGAGATTCGCGGCCTTGATCGGCCGATGCAGTACCCCCACGATTTCCGTCTTCAACGTACCATGAGCAAACAGATCTTCCGGCGACATATCTACCTCGATTCGGCCGGCGACGAAATCGATTCGGCCGGTTTCCGGGAACTGGTCGGAGACGGCCCAGCGGCGAAAATCGGTCAAAGACCGAATGCCCAGCGGGATCTCCATGCGTTCTTCGAATAGCACGGTCGTAGCCATGGCCTTACCTCCGCGAGAAACACCATCGGACGGCGGATGCCGTCACGGTGGGATGTCACCTCTATTATACGCGGGCGGTGCTAAACATCCAAATTCCTCGCCTCCAACGCGTGTTTCTCGATGAACTCCCTCCGCGGCTCGACCTTGTCGCCCATCAGGATGCGGAAGATCTCGTCGGCCGCGCCGGCGTCTTCCATGGTGACCTTCAACAGTGTCCGGTTGGCGGGATCTAAGGTGGTTTGACGAAGCTCTTCGGCGTTCATTTCGCCCAGACCTTTGAAGCGAGTCACTTGCAGGCCCTTTTCGCCGGCCGAGCGGACCGCGGTTAGCAAGCCGCGGAGATCTTCCAGGCCGGTGACCAGTTCGCCGCGGCGGAGATGGTAGCGGGCTTCCTCGATGCCGGTTCGCTCCTGCGGGATGAGACTGTCGATCTCGAAGCCCGTCTTGCGCAACTCGGCGAGCTGCGTGTTGATCGAGCGCACCTCGTGGAACTCGACGATGTGCAGCCGGCTGGCGGCCCGGCCGTTGCCGTTGGTTTCGGTGTCACCGGGCTCCTTGGGGCCGTCCTCCAGCTTCAACTCCTCGCCGACTTCCCGCTCCTGTTGGGCCAGGAATTCTTCCAGCTCCTGGCGCGACGTGAACCAGTGCTCGTGATGCCCGAGGAAGACGTGATAAACCGGCAGCTTGCCGGTTTCGGAATCCTGGCGGGCCGCGTGGGCCCGGAGGCTGATGCCGCGGCGCTCCAAGGCCACCAGCGATTCTTCCAACGCCGCCAGCGTATGGCAGAGGCGCTCCATGTCCTCGCCCACGATCATCCGGTCGCCGCCCGGCTCGAAGACCGCGTCGTGCAGGCCCGACTCCAACAGCAGGGTCTTCATCTCCTCTTCCGTCTGGATATAGTAGATTTCCTTGCGGCGGCGGACGCGGAACAAGGGTGGCTGAGCCACGTAGACGTGACCGGAGCGGACCAGGTCGTACATCTGGCGGTAGAAGAACGTCAGCAGCAGCGTGCGGATGTGCGAGCCGTCGACGTCGGCGTCGGTCATGATGATGATTTTGCCGTAGCGCCGCTTGCTCAGATCGATCTCCTCGCCGATCCCCGCGCCGATGGCCGAGATCATGCTGCGGACCTCTTCGTTGGCCAGGACCTTGTCTTCGCGGGCTTTGTAGGCGTTGATGATCTTGCCCCGTAGCGGTAAGATGGCCTGGTACTCGCGCAGCCGTCCACCTTCGGCGCTGCCGCCGGCCGAATCACCTTCGACCAGGTACAACTCGCAGCGTTCCACGTCGCGGCTGGTACAATCGCGGAGTTTGCCGGGCAGCCCGCCGCCGCTTAGGGCGCCTTTGCGCTCGCGGACCAGCAGTCGGGCCTTGCGGGCCGATTCGCGGGCTTCGGCCGCCAGGAGCCCTTTGTGGGCGATAATGCGGGCCGTCTTGGGGTTCTCCTCCAGGTAGCTCCCGAGGAAATCGCCGACCGCCGAGTTGACGATGCCCTCGACTTCGCTGTTGCCCAGCTTGGTCTTCGTCTGGCCTTCGAACTGCGGCTCGGGGACCCGAAGCGAGATGACTGCGGTGAGCCCTTCGCGGAAGTCGTCGCCGCTGGGTACGAGTTGCTTGAAGAGGTTTTCCTTCTTGCCGTAGTTGTTCAATGTCCGGGTCAGTGCGGTTCGAAAGCCGGTCACGTGGGTGCCGCCTTCCGTGGTGCTGATGTTGTTGACGTAGGAGTGGACGTTTTCGGTGTATTCGGAGGAGTACTGGATGGCCACTTCCACGCCCACGCCCTGGTATTGGCCGGCAATGTAGATGATGTCGTCGTGGGCCGCCTCGCTGGCCCGGTTGAGGTATTCGATGAATTCCAGGATGCCGCGTTCGTAGTGGAACGTTTCGCCCTCGTCGGTGCGGTCGTCGCGAAAGGTGATCTTCACGCCCCGGTTGAGGAACGCCAATTCCTGCAGCCGTCGGTAGAGCGTGGCGTATTTGAACTTGGTGCTGGGGAAGATCAGCGAGTCGGGTTTGAAGGTGGTCTTGGTGCCCACGCGCTCGGTGCGGCCGATGCGTTTTACTTCCCCGGTGGGGACGCCGCGCTCGTATTCCTGCTGGTAGACGTGGCCGTCGCGGCGGACTTCGACCTCGCACCATTCCGAGAGAAAATTGACCACGGTGACGCCGACGCCGTGCAGCCCGCCGGAGGTCTGGTAGACCCCCTTGGTGAATTTCCCGCCGAACTTCAACACCGTCATCACACCCTGAAGCGTGGAGACTCCCAGGTCGGCGTGCTCTTCGACGGGGATACCGCGGCCGTCGTCCTCGACGCTAATCGAGCCGTCGTTGTTGATCCTCACCGCGATTTCGCTGGCATAGCCGGCCATGGTTTCGTCGATCGAGTTGTCCACCACCTCGTAGATCAGGTGGTGGAGTCCGCGGGTGGTGGTGTCGGCGATGTACATCGCCGGCCGCTCGCGGACGTGTTCCAAGTCGCTGAGGTGTTCGAGCTGCTCGGCGCCGTATTCGGCGTCGCCCTTGGTCGCTTGAAGTTGATAGCCGTCCAAATCCGGCGACTGCACCGAGTCGGCTTGTTTCCCGGTACCGCCGGCAGAAGGGTCTTGCGGCGAAGGGTCTTGTGGGCCGTGTGACATGGAGATGCCTTTGCGTTATCTTTCTTGCGAAAGGCGCCGTCGCCTTCCGCGTTTCACTCGATCACGCCGACGCGAAATCGGAGGTCCTTGATTCCTTCGTCCGGTAACCGTTTGTTAAGAGTTTCCAGTAGGGTCGGCTTTTGGAACGTCAGTTCCTGAACCAACGTCGAATTGGCCACGATAACCTCGAGCGTACCCCGGCGGAGCGACCCCACGCGACTGTAGTCCGCCGCCAACTGACCGGCCGCTTCCTTCCACGCCGCATCGTACGTGGCCGCGGATTGCACTCGGGCGTATCCCCGCCGGGCCATCAACTCGGCCAACACGCTACCGATCTGTTTTGGGCCTCGTGCCATCGTCAGTTACTACCGGACGGGGATTGAAAGTTAGCGGCCGGGGATGCGAGATCAGGCTTTCTGATCGCGGGCCAGCGGCATGATCACGTAGCCATAGCCGTCGTCGGTCGTGGCCACCGCCGCGCTCTCCGCGTCGCGCAGTTCCATCACGAACGTCTGTTCCGGTTCGAGCACCTTGAGGAAATCGATAACGTAGCGGGGATCCAAGGTAACGGGTATCTCCGCCCCGTCGTAAGCGATCGGCAACTCGACGTGCGACTCGCCATACTCGGCGCCGTGGGCGGCCAGCACGAGTTTCCCTTCTCCGAACGTAAACTCGACACCGCGGCGATCCTCGCTGGTGACGATGGCCGCCTGGCGGACCGCCGCGTAAAACGGCCCCACGGTCATCTCGATCTTCACCGCCCCTTCGCGCTGCGGAAAAACGTCCCGCCATTGCGGATACCGGCCCTCGACCAAACGCGAGTAAACGGTGGTTCGGCCGCTCTTGATCCGCACGTCGTTGGCACTGGCCGTCAGTTGGATGTTCTCTTCATTCTCGGCCAAGGCCCGTTCGAGTAGCCGCATTGCCGGGGTCGGCACGATGGTCATCGTCTCGCCCGACTCGTGCCCCCCCACGGACTTGGCCGGTCCCTCCTGCTTGGCCAGCCGGCGGCCGTCGGTGGCCACGCCGGTAATCCCGTTGGCCGTCATTTCCAACAACACGCCGCCGAGGGCATACCGGCTGCTCTCGTTGTCGGTGGCGAAGGCCGTACGGCGGATCAGTTCCCGGAAGAATCGGGCCGGCATCTCGTGGTACTGCTGGGCATCGAACGCTTCCACGTCGGGAAACTCGTCCGGGTTCTCCGACGGCAAGTGGAACTCGCTCCGCTGTCCCCGTACCGTGGTTTTCCGCCCGTCGCTTTCCAGGCTCAACTTCTCGTCGCTGCTTTCGCGCAGGATGGAACTGAAACGTGCAATCGGCAGCACGACCGTACCGGGAGATTCGACCGTGAAGCCCGACACCTCCATCCGGATCCCCACTTCCAGATCGGTGCCCATCAGCGTGGCGACTTGTTCACTGACTTCGAGCTTCACGTTTTGCAGGATCGGCTTGGGGCTGCGGGTCGGGGCCACACTGGCGACCGTTTGGAAAGCGTGCAGAAACTTTTCACGCTCGCATGTAAGTTTCATTGATCGGTACCCTCTTTCCTTTGGGGTGATTCGGGAATAGTCTTTCTTTGTTATTGTGTATTAGAGACTCTTAGTAACAGTAGTAATAGCCAGCTTGTAGCTGTTGATGATCGGTTCAACGTTCACGGTAACCCCTTGGAACAAAAACGGTTGCAGCCGTTCTAGGATGACGATATCGTTGTGGAAAAACCGTTGCTTCGGTGTCGTTAATCTGTCGCCAACGTGTCGACGGCAAGACGGCTCGCAACGGCCGGGCGGGTGTCTGTCGGTAACCCTCGAGACACCGCCAGCCAAGTGACACCGTATCCATAGGTTTTCCACCGGCGATTGTCCGGCCGTCATGCCTCCCGTGGTTTATCGGTCTTGCCATTTTTTCTGTAATTGCCCGACGGCCTGCTGAATGGCCGGGTCGCTCTTCAGCAGATGCTCCGTCTTGCGACATCCGTGCATCACGGTCGTGTGGTCGCGGCGGCCGAAGTAGGCGCCGATCTGATCGAGGCTTTTTCCGGTCATCCGTCGGGCCAAGTACATGGCCACGCCGCGGGCGGTCACGACGGTGCGGCGCCGCGAGGGGCTTCGCAGATCGGACAGTTTCAGACGGAAGTATCGGGCGGTCGCCGAACCGATCTCCCGCAAGGCCGGCCTGCGTGCGGCGTGGTGCGAGGTCAGGTAATTCCGGGCGGCCTCGGCGTCGACACTTGTCCCGAGGAGCCGGGCCGCCGCATCGAGTTGAACCAGGGCTCCCAGTAACTCCGGGACCGTGACCGACAAGCCGTCGGCCAGGATCCGGGCAACCGGTTCTTCGAGTTCCATTTTTCGCAACTTGGCCAACCGCCGCACAATAGCCAGTCGCGTGTCGGGCTCGGGTAACGACAACGGCACCGTCAATCCGGCGCCGAGGCGACTCCGCAATACGGGTATCAGTTGATTTAACTCGGCCGGAGCCGCCGAAGCCGTGATCACCATCCGTCCGCCTGCCGCCAACAAGGCATCGAGCGTACCGACCAACTCTTGTTGCGCTGCCGGCTTGCCCGCCAATTCACCTACGTCCTCGAAAATGACCAACCGAGCATGGCGATATCGGGCTCGCAACTCCTCGATATCTTGGGTCTCCAGTGCGTCGTTGAGTTCTCGGGCGAAATCAACCGCCACCGTGTAGATCACCGCCTTCCGCGGATGGACGTTCTTACACGCGGCGGCCAGGCCGAGGGCCAGATGCGATTTCCCAGTGCCACTGGGGCCGTAGATTACCAGGGGGTTGTATTCCCCCATGGAATTGTCCAGGACGGATCGAACGGCGAACTCCACCAATCGATTTTCCGGTCCGGCGATAAAGCGGCGCAAAGCCCCCGCACAACTCGGGCCCCCATCTGGGACCAAATTGTGGGGAAGCGGACTGCCCGGAATGGGGATCTCCACGACGCCGTTTACCACGGAGGGTCCATCCTGCAAAAGGCCACAACACTGGGTGAGAAACCAAGCGGTTTCGCAAACCGGTATTCTAGCGGTTCGGGCCGGTTTTTGCGAGGTCCAACGGGCAATAATTTGTCGATATCTGGGAACTCTAAACTGTGGGAGGCGACTCCGTCGGCGATGGGGGTCGGTTTGCAGTGTCAATCGCCGACGGAGTCGCCTCCCACAAGTCGCTCCTACAATACGTGAAAGGGTTGATTGCCGCCCAACTCGTTGTAGACGTGGAGGATGCGTCGGACGGCCTCGTCGACCTCTGCTTCGGTGGTGGTCGCACCCAGGCTGAATCGCAACGAGCTGTTGACCACCTGCTTCGGCAGACCCATCGCCAGCAGCACCGGCGATAGCTCGATCGACCCGCTCGAACAGGCCGAACCGACCGAACAAGCTACCCCGGACATGTCCAAAGCGATCAGCAACGCTTGGCCGTCCAGCCCCGGAAAAGCCACGTTGCTGGTCTGGGGTAGCCGCTGGGCGGCCGCTCCGTTGACGACCAGATCGGACACGGCGGCCTTCAGCCCCGCCTCGAACCGGTCGCGCAAGGCGGCCAGGCGTCGGGCATGGGCCTGACCCTCCTTCTGCCATATCTCCAAGGCCGTCAGCATGCCCACCGCCAGGACCACCGACTCGGTTCCCGGCCGCAACTGCCACTGCTGATGACCACCGAACCACAGCGGCTCGATCGGTACGCCGTCGCGAACGATCAGGGCCCCGATCCCTAGCGGACCGCAGAACTTGTGGGCGCCGATGCTCATGGCGGCCACACCCAGTTGCCGAAAATCGACCGGCAGCTTGCCTACCACTTGAACCGCATCGGTGTGCATCGGCACGCCGGCTTCGTTGCACTTGGCCGCCAATTGGGCCACCGGTTGCAGCACACCCGTATCGTGGTTGCCCAACAGCACGCTGACCACCCGCGTGTTGCGGTCCAGCAGCCCAGAAAACTGCTCAACGCGGACCACTCCATCGGGGGTAACGCTCAGCGTGTCGAGCAACCAACCCCGCTCCAGAAGGTGTTCTGCAGGCTCGATCACGCTGCTGTGCTCAATGCCTGAGATGATGATCTGCCCCGGTCCGGTCTGATAGGCGCGTGCGATTCCCAGCAGGGCCAGATTATTGGCTTCGGTGGCGCTACTGGTGAAGATCAGCCGGTCGGGCTCGGCCCCGGAGACGTTGGCCCCGAGGATTTCCGCAATCCGCTGCCGGGCGTCTTCCAGGACCTTGTGGGCTCGCTGGCCCGGTTTGTGCTGACTGGCCGGATTGGCGTAGCCTTCGGCCTGACATCGGGCCATGGCTTGCCCCACCTCGGGGTGGATCGGCGTAGTTGCGTTGTGGTCGAGGTAGATGGAGCCCATAGGGATATTCTTGATGCCCTAGAGGCCTTTGGCAAGCCGCTGTCGAAAAAAAGGGGAGGGCGAAAAAAGGCCTCGTGTCCTACGATCGTTGCACCGTACTACAGTGCGATCACTCTCCCATCGCCGAGGAAAACACCACGGAGGCGCGGAGAACACGGAGGGCGCGAAGACGTCCGTCTATTTGGAACCAGCCATTTGACGTCGTCACTTACCACAAAACCACTTGCGTATACATCGTCCGGTGGATGCCAAATAACCGCAAGTAGTTGCAGTGATTCATCTTAAGCTCCGTGCCTCCGTGGTGAAGTCCGCGCCGTCGAACTGCCGTACTGTGCAATAGTCGTAGGACACCAGGGAAAAACGCCGGGGCTGCCTTTCACACGGATTCTCAGGCACTGGCCGGTTGGCGGACCGGCGCGAGGCCCACTTCCAGCGACAGAGGCCCCCAATCGGTCTCGAAGGGAACACAAATCGGGGTCACGTCGGAGGGGAAGCTGATTTTGTGAAGGCGGCCGGTGATCACGTTGGGCAGAGTCACATGCAACTCGTACTCCTCCAGTTCCGCCTTGGCGCCCCCGGCGACCATGTTGGTCAACTCACCCACCGCGTCGGCCACCTCGTCATCCATTTCGGCCCGTTCGGACAACAACATGGTGGAAGCGGCTTTCAGCGCCACCTGCTTCGAAAGGCTCAGCACGACCGTCCCGATCGCCTTGCCCGAGAGGCCGACGATACCGCTGATGTCGTAATGAGGTGACACATCCCCCCTCATCATAATGGTTCCGCGGCGGACCTCGCATTGCAGCATGGTCAGGAAAGCGTTTCGCAGCGATTTGATGAAGGGATTGATATACTCGATTTGCATGGGTGTGGCCCTTGCCCTTTGCCGGTTTGGACGATCGTTGCTCCGTGTTGGGCCGTCGGTTTCGGCGCCGCGCGACCGGTCGGCGCGCGGAATGCACCTAGCAAAGAATAGGTCCGGACGGGCCGGGGTCAAATGATTGCGGAGCATCGGTTCCGGTGGCTGCGACCAGGCGGTGGGTAAATCTGCCGATTTTGCAGGCTGCACGGGGTAAGCGTTTCAGGATGAGCCCGACGTGGATCGGTTCAAAGCACCGGAACCACAGAAAAACGACCTGAATCCGGTCCGTACTAGCAACCCACGGACAATCCGGGCTGTCCTTTGCGGTCCGCCGCGGACAGCCGGATCATCCGCCTCGCATCTCACACGTAGCCGAAAGACCGGGGGATTCCTCGACCTCGATTCGCACCAGCGACGGCCGCGCGCCCAACCGCGACTCCAATTCGTCCAGCAGACGTTCTCCTACCCGTCGCGCCAGCAGTTCGGTGGTGGTGTTCGCCGTCGGCAACAGCAGGCAATCGCTCCGTGGAAAGACCCAACGTCGCTCGGCAAACGTGACTTCAACCTCCTTGGGGCCGGCCTCGACGCGGATCGACGGATGCCCGGTCGGCAAGAGCACGTGATGGTCCAACTCGCCGACGATTCCCCGCAGCGCGTCCCGCAAGGCGATAAAGTCGACCACGTAGTGGCTCTCACCCAACGGCCCGTGTACTTCGGCCGACACACGGTAGTTGTGTCCGTGCAGCCGTTCGCACGTACCGTCTTCCAAGGTGATGAAGTGGGCGGCGCTGAAGGCCAGGTCGTTTTCGGAAACTCGAACGTGGAAATGTTCCATGTCAGGGGTCAGTCTTGCTTCAAGGAGTGTCTCGCCAAGAACGCCTCGATCAGCGGCACGATCTGCTGGTGGGCGTCTTCGACGACGTAGTGGCCGGCGTCTGCCAGACGATGGACTTCGGCCTCGGGGAAGAATTCCAGGAAGCGGTCCAGAAACGCCGGCGTGAAACACCAGTCACGCATCCCCCAGATCAAACACACCGGGTGCCGGCGGAACTGGGCCAGTCCGGCTTCTATTTCCCGTAGCGTCTGGTAACTGGGGTGCCGAGGTGTTAGTGGAATGTCGAGCACGAACTGATAGATTGCTGTCCGGTGCCGCCAGCGGTCGTAAGGCGCCAGCAATCCGGCGCGGACCGCCGGCGTCATCCGCTGCGGTTGGACCACGGCCATGCGAAGCGCCGCGCGGGCGAACGCGTTGAGCCCTTGCACCGCCAGACGGCCCAATAGCGGTGTGCGGCAGACGCGAATCCGCCAGGGGCAGCGTGGCGAGCGGAAGGCGGCCGTGTTCATCAGCACAAAGCGGGCAAACCGCCCCGGCGCGCCCACCGCCGCTCCCATCCCGATCGCCCCGCCCCAATCGTGGGCCACCAGCGTGACCTGCCGCAAATCGAGCCGCTCGATCAATTGACCCAGATCGGCGATCCGTTGGTCCAGCCGATAGGAATACTCCTTGGCGCCGGGTTTCTCCGAGAGTCCACAGCCGATGTGATCGGGCACCACCAGGCGATACTGTCCTCGCAACGCCCGGACCACTTCACGCCAGTAGAACGACCAGGTGGGATTGCCGTGGACCAACAGCAGCACCGGCCCGGCGCCCTCGTCCAGATAGTGGCAGCGGTGGCCGCCGAGCGTGATCTCATGCGACTCGAAAGGGTACAGCGAACGCCAGTCGTCGGTCGCGGACATGGGGGGTTGCCGGATGGAACGTACCGCCGAAGCCGTCGGCCTGCAAATCGCCCACTATACCGTGGCGGACTCCAGTGCGAAAGTAGGGTGGAAAAGAATTGAAAATTGAAAAATGCAAATTGAAAATCTCAAATTGAAGATCCCCAATCGTCCGATCTCGAAGAGTTGCGCTGCTGGGGAGTTCGCGTGCTCGCCACAACACTAGAAGTACGCATTGCTCTTCTCTGGTGGCGGGTTTCTGGCGAAAGACGACGTTTCTCGGTGATTTAGTCGGCCAGGGGGCCGGGAAGAGGAACCCGTACTTTCCTGGACCAGATCACACGGATGCTTCAGCCGGACGAGCCAAGAGTCAATTTTCAATTTGCATTTTTCAATTTTCAATTTGCAATGTGGACCATCCCATCACCCCAAAAGTTTGCCGCGAAAACCAGCCTTTGCTGGTTTGCAGTGCAGCGGTGCCCCAGTAGTACCGGCCTGGGGCAAAGCGGAGCGGTGCCCCGGTGTTTCAGGTCTGGGGCTTCGCTGCGCTCAGCCACCAGCCACCCACAAATTCAACAGGCATGAGGTATTAATCGGCATTGGCCCGGGACACCAGGTCCCGCCAGAAGTCCCGCCCCCGGCGATGGTACGCCAACACCTCGCGGTGCTGTGTCGGATCGGTCAGTTTGATTCGTCGGGCCCGCTCGTACACCCAGTCGAGGAAGAACTGGGCCGCCCGCTTGCTGATCCGCGGCCGGTAACCGATCTCTACGTAGTAGGGGCCGGTCATGGCGAAGCGGTACGTCTTGGGCAGGTCGGTCACCGCACGGAGCAGGAACCAGCCGCTGCGTCGAAACTGCAGCTTGGGGAGCCGGCCGCTGTTGGCGAACTCGGCGATCCGGACGGAATGTTCGACCTGGCCGTTCTTGATCAGTTCCAGGTAGCTGATCGGCTGCCGTGTCGAGAGGCTCAGCCCGATCTCGAACTCCATCTCCGTATCCTTCTGGGCGCGGAATACGTGGCCGGGCAGTTGGCCGCGGACCAGCGGACGCAACAGCGGCCCATTGGTGACCACCACCCGGCCGGCGCGGAGGTTCCGCCACCACTGCCGGTAGTCGAACTCGCCGTCGAGGTGGACGTAGACGCGGTTGTAGCCGACCGGATTGGGCGCCACGCCGGAACCGCTGCCGGCGGTGGGAGGGATTCGCAAGCCGCATTCCAGCAGCTTGAAATAGATCTGCTGCGACCACTGCGCGTTGCCCCAAGAGCCCGGGTAACGCGACTTGTCGCGAGCCTTCCCGCCGGCTTCGTGATCGATCACCGTCTCGCGGCAAACGTGACTATGGGCCAACTGGACCGAGTCGATCTGGCCGTGGGCCACCAGCATCGGAAGGTCCCAACCGAACGGCATGCCGAGATCGACCCGAAGGTCCGCATCGCCTCGGGCCTCGAGCAGGTACTTCATCGATGGGGGGTATTCGCCGCCGTTGCGCCCGGATTTCAACGGCCCCGGCAAGTTGAAATACAGCAGCGTGGTGCCCGCCCGGTCGTGACCGCCGGCCATCAAGTGATAGCAGCGGTCGCCCTGGAAACGGACCAAGGCGTTCTCGGGCAGCGGCCGGTTGTCCCAATCGCTGGTGTGGTTCCACCAGGTCACGACTTGGGCCACGTGCAGATCGTCGGCTTCCATCAGCAGTTCGATATCGCCCACCGGACGGCGGACGTACAGGTCGCCCGACCACCAGCCGAGGGCCGACATGTCGACGAACCGTTTCATGTCCACTTGCTTGACGTCGTCGGCGAAGTTCTCGATGCGGAAGTGTCCGCCGCGAGTGAGGTACTCCGGGCCGCGCTGCATTTCGAAGGTGTAGTTGCCCACGGGAAGTCTCAGCGTGATCTTGTCGGTAAAGACGAAATGATCGTGCCAGAATGGCGCCCGTTTGGCCTTTTGCGGCCTCCCGGCGGCGTTGAACAGGTGCATCCGGCAGGCGATCGGCTGGCGCGTATCGCGGTCGACCACGGTGATCTGAAGTTGTCCCCCGGCCGCCCGGACCGGCCGATCGCCCGGCGCCGCCCAAGCCAGCAGGCATCCGAGGATTCCGGCCAAGTTGAGTAGGTTGTGCTTCAGCATATCAGAGCCGGCAAACGGCAGGCCTCTCAGCTTTGATTTAGGATCGACCGAAAAACAACTTTCCCCGTTTAGCTGCCGCCGGCACGGCGGCTTGACGCACAACACGCTTCTGCCAACGAAGCCGCCGTGCCGGCGGCAGCTAAACGGTTGATTGTCGAAACTGGGAAGTTGTTTTTCGGTCGATTCTTTACCGGTGGCTGGCGGCTGAACTTCGAGGAGCCTCCCAACGTCTGCAACGGACATGACTAATTGTAGCACACCCGGCTTGATGAGAAGCGGGCCGAGACCCTACAATGGGACATGGTGCTGTTCGAGAATCGTTGTCAACGTGAGTCGCAATGAAACACCAGAAGCCGTCGAGGCATAAGTCGCAGGCTCCACGGCGGGCGAAGCTGTCGCGCAGGAAGAAGTTGATTTTCTCCCTGGTTACGGTTTCTCTGGTGCTGGTGTTGCTGGAGTTGGGGCTGGCTGTAGTGGGAGTCAAGCCGGCGCTCTACGAGAAGGACCCTTACGTCGGCTTCTCGACGTACGTGCCGCTGTTCGTCCAGCAGAAGCTACCCGACGGCACGACCCGGTACGTTACCGCCGAAAACAAGATCCGATTGTTCAATCGGCAGGCGTTTCCGCAGAAGAAATCCTCGGGAAGCTACCGCATTTTCTCGGTGGGGGGATCGACGACCAATGGGCGTCCCTATGACGACGGGACTTCCTTTTCGGGTTGGCTGCGCGAATACCTGGAGGTCACTTCTACCGAACGTCAATGGGAGGTCATCAACGCGGGAGGCGTGAGCTACGCCAGTTATCGCGTTGCTCTGCTGATGGAGGAACTCATCCAATATGAGCCCGACCTGTTCATTATCTATACCGGCCACAACGAATTCCTGGAGGAGCGCACTTACGGCAAAATCAAGGAGACCCCTGCGGCGGTACAGTGGATATCCACACTAGCCACTCGCTGCCGCTCTGCCACGCTCATCAGCAACGCGATCCGGGGCGTGGCTTCCTGGTGGTCCGAACCACCGCCAGCCAAGACCGTGCTGCCAGGTGAAGTGGTCACACTTCTGGACAAATCGGTCGGGCCCTCCGAGTACACGCGGGACGACGCACAGCGGGATCAGGTGCTCAAACACTTCCGCTACAATCTGTTGCGAGCAATCGATATTGCCAATTCCGTCGGAGCCAGGGTCCTGTTGATTACGCCGGCCTCCAGTCTTCGCGGCGCGTCACCGTTCAAGAGTGAACACCGAAATGGCTTGAAGGAGAACGAGCTCCGCTGCTGGGAGCAACAATACCAACTCGCCCGAGAAAGACTGCGCCGGGGAGCACCGGCCGAGGCCCTCTCGGCGCTCGACGAAGCCGCAGAGATTGATGATCGCTACGCCGACGTGCATTTCCTCCGCGGTCACGCCCTAATACAACTGGGACGACACGAGGAGGCAAAGGTCGCGCTGGTTCGCGCCCGGGACGAGGACGTCTGTCCGTTGCGGGCCCTGAGTCCGATGAGCGAGATCGTGGCACGCGTTGCCGGGGACCGGAACATCCCGCTGATTGATTTCGTGGCGATTCAGGAGGAACATTCTCCGCATGGGATCCCCGGAGAGGCCGTGTTCCTCGATCACGTTCACCCCACGATCGAGGCTCACCGAATGCTGGCGCTCGAGGTCCTAAGCGTAATGGCACGTGAAGGGATCGCGAACCCTTCGATGGATGAGGCCCTGCTGCGGCGAGTGAAAAACGACGTGATGGGCCGAATCGATACCAACACCCATGCTCAGGCGCTGATGAATCTATCGAAGGTATTAGGGTGGGCAGGCAAGCTCCACGAGGCGTATCGCCTGGCCGCCAAGGCAGCCAAGTTGGATCCGGAAGACGTGGCCGTGCAATATCAGGCAGGGCTGACGGCCCAGTTGACCGGCAGACGCCGCGAGTCCATCGACTATTACCGCAGGGCGGTCCAGCTCGAACCGACCGCCGCGTTGGTGCACGGAAACCTGGGGGTCGCCCTGGAGAGTCGTGGTGATCTCGAGGGCGCCATCCGCCACTACCGACTGGCGCTGCGGCATGGAGAGCAGAAAGACGCTGCCCGGAACCAGCGCAATCTTCTCCGCGCGCAACAGAAACTCCGCCAGCGCTAGGGACGAATTGCTCCAGGCGGATCCTCTCGGCGGCAGCATCGAACCGTCCTGGAGTTCCCCGCCGACTGCTGCCGAGCCCGGCTCAACGGCGGCGATGGCCTCTGCCGACTCTGGGCCGAAGCCAAACTGGCAGCCGCCTCAGCGGCGAATCTCGCCGTGCTGAGGCACCGATTGCGTCCCGAAAGCAGCCGGCACCCCTCTGCGGAAGGGGGTTTTTGGGAGAATTTCGAAATAATCCACAGATTTCTTCGCCGAGCGGCAGAATTTGCTTGTGCTCCCAGAAAAGGTTGCTATATTAGAAACTAATGTCAGGCGGCAGGTTGTTCGGCGTGTTACGCACGTCGAATGAGAATCCCTCATACGATCGAGGCAGCGTCGGTACACAAATGAAAGCGCCACCCAGCCGGGAGGCGTTTTTCTTGTTTCTTGGGCGCCGTTTGAGTTGATAGTGGTTGAATTCACATTGAAAGGAGAAGATCTCATGTACAGCGGCAGAACGAATTGTGTCTTGGTAGCTGCAGCGTTGGTTCTCACCTCGTTATTGGCAACGAGCGTACAGGCAAGTCTTATTGGCGTCTTTGAACAGGTCTCGCCCACGCCGACCACTTATGTTCAAGCCGTAGGCGGGATCGCGGAGGATCCGGCCCCTCCCGGATCTGACTTCGCGACGTTCCAGGATTTCCTCGGTGCTCCCAGCAATACGGCGTTCGGAGCGGCGACCGCGAATATACAGTATGTGCCCGGCTTGGGTGACGATCCGCAGGATTTCATCGACGCGGGATTCGTGGCTGGAAACATTGCACTGATCGATCGAGGGGCCGTGAATTTCACCACCAAGATCATCAATGCCGCCGGTGCCGGGGCCGTTGGCGCACTGATTGCCAACACCACCCCCAGCGGTGCCGGTGGACTGTTCGAGGGCGGCATGCCCGACATGACCACCATTCCTGCCCTGATGTTGCGGTTTGGCTTGGGCCAGGATTTCATCGCCGATCTCAATGGTGGCGCTACGATTCAGGTGAATATGAGTGTCACCGAGCCGCCCCGAGACCCTGCCGTTGAGCTGGGGCCCGGGATCTGGGACACGCGGATCATCGCCATTGATGACCAGAATGGAGCCGCGGACCATGACATCAACGACGCCTTCGAGGCCGTGACAATCCTGGCGTTTGCCGACGGAGACCCAGTCCCAGACAATGGGTGGAACATCCGTTACGATGTGAGCGATAATCGCAATGTAATCGATATGGCGGGCGGATTCGGCACCTTCCCCAGCAATCACCCCTACCCGAACGGCGAGAGCGAGCCGGACAACAGCCCTGGCGTCGGCGAGGACTTCCTGGTCCAGGCCCTGACGACCGTGCCCATGCTTATCCCCGAGGGGGATTGGACCATCGCGTTCGGCAGCGATGACGGTGGAATCCTGCGAATGCTGGATCCCGGTTTTAGTTTTACGAACAAAATCAACGCCGACTCGATCCCCGGCTTTGACAACGGGATCGCGTTTAGCGGCACGCGCGGCCACAGCTGGACGGCGGGTGAGTTTACCGTCGGGCCGGGCGGCCTGGCCGTGGCGATCGAGGCCGTCATGTTTGAGCGGGGTGGCGGCGATTCGTTCGAGATTGCCATCTCGGCGGGACACAACGGCAACAGCGTCGTCAACGACACCACGACATGGCATATCCTCGCGGACGGCACTCTTGGCTGGACGGCGATTCCCGAACCGTCCACACTGGTTCTCGGATTGATCGGACTGGTCGGTCTGCTTGCCGTTGGGCTGCGCCGCCGGAAGGCCGCCTGAAGCGTGATTCAGTCACGATGACCCCAAGGCCGCCGGGCGAGCCCCGGCGGCCTTTTTGATGCGCGGATAATGGTCGTCACGCACCACTCTGAAGTAATCGATGTTGCATCGCCCCCAGCACTTCCGGGCGTAGCGCTGGTTTTGGAGCGCGGGTAGCTCTTGAACCAGTTCCAGGCCGTGGCGACGATCTCGTCGATGTCGGCGTATCGGGCCGAGAAGCCCAGCTCGTTCTGGGTCTTGCCCGCGTCGGCAAACAACACGGTAGCATCACCCGGCCGGCGCGGAGGTTCTGCCACCATTGTGGCACGCACGCCCGGCTTGATGAGAAGCGGGCCGAGACCCTACAATGAGACATGGTGCGGGCGCGTGGAGTGTCAAGTGTCGACCCGAACGGCTACCGATCGAAATGGCTGAGGACTACTACAAGACTCTGGCGGTTCGTCGCGACGCCTCGCAGGCCGAGATCCAACAGGCCTATCGCGAGCTGGTGCGGAAGTACCATCCCGACCAGAATCCTGATGATAAGACGGCGAAGGCCAAGTTTCTGCAGATCCAAAAGGCCTTTGAGGTGCTCAACGATCCCGAAAAGCGGGAGATGTACGACCGCTACGGCAGCTTGTGCGAGACGATGGGGTCCGGTGGTCCACGGGGAGGCCCTGCCTGGGGGGGAGGCCAGAGTTTCGAGGATGTCCGCGTCGAAGACATCGACTTCGGCCAGTTCTTCGGCGAACGTTTCGGAGGGGAACCGGAGGGAGGGATCGGGGACATCTTCTCCCATTTCCGACGCGCCGCCGGGCCCGGCGCCCAACCGCCTCCCGGCCGATCGCGTCGCCGTGGGGCCGATGTCCGCCACGAACTGACGATCCCCTTCAACACGGCGGTCAACGGCGGCGAAGCCCAAATCACCGTGCGTCGACAGTCGGGCAAGACGGAGACCATTGCGGTCAGGATTCCGGCGGGCATCGAAGACGGCAAGAAGATCCGCATCCGCGGCCAAGGCGAGCCCGGGCCTCGCAGGGTAACACCCGGCGACATTCTGCTGACGATTCGCGTGGCGCCGCACCCGCTGTTTCAACGCCGCGGAAACCACCTCCACGTCAAGGTGCCGGTGACCTTGGCCGAAGCCGCCCTGGGGGCCAAGGTCGACGTGCCGACCCCACGCGGAACCGTCTCGCTGAGCGTGCCCGCCGGAAGTTCCAGCGGAACCAAGCTCCGGGTCAAAGGCCATGGCGCAGCCCCCAAGAACGGCCCGCCCGGCGACCTGCTGGCCGAAATTCAGATCGTGCTGCCCGAACAACTCACCGACGCCGACCGTCAGATGCTTCGGGAGTGGGACGGACGGTATTCGCAGAATCCCCGGGCGAACCTGAAGTGGTAGGCCGATGGGCGACCAGCGATTTCTTCCCGCATACCACGTCCGGCGGGGCGCCGATTTCCAGCGAGCGTATCGTCGCCGCTGCACTGCCTCCGACGGGCGGCTGCTGGTGTTCGGGTGTCCCAACGGCCTTGCTTATCCCCGGCTCGGGTTGTCCGTCTCGCGCAAGGTGGGCAAGGCCGTGGTCCGCAACCGCTGGAAACGGCTGTTGCGCGAGGCGTTTCGTCTCAGTCGCCAGCAACTGCCGGTGGGGATCGACCTGGTCGTCATCCCTCGCCGCGGCGCCGAACCGGGACTGACCGAACTGCTCGATTCGCTACCCCGGCTGGCCGGACGGGTGGCTCGGAGGCTGGGGCGGGTGGAGGCCGGGGGCGATGATTGAATCGAATCGTAATCCACCAGCTCGCAACCCGTAGATACCCACGCCCGTGCCGTCTGACCGCCTGAAGGCGTTTTTCCGAATGCTGTTGAGTCTCCCCGGACGGGTGCTAATTGCCGCCGTCCTGGCCTACCAGTGGCTGCTGAGTCCACTGTTGGGCCACCGTTGCCGCTTTCAGCCGACTTGCAGCGCCTACTTTATCGAGTCGGTTCGCAAGCATGGGGCGCTGCGGGGGTCCTGGCGCGGGCTGCGGCGGATCTGCCGCTGCCATCCCTGGAATCCGGGCGGATACGATCCACCGTAACCACAAAGCCGCGACCCCTGGTCGCGCCTGCGCCCGGCTCTGACAGAACCGTTGAACCTTCAGCCCACCGACCTGGGCCGTATGATATGACCCCTATTGGCGGTCAATGACACTAGTGCATATTCTCGATTCCCCGAGCAGACGGTCTTCGGCGGTGTGAAATCTCGTACCGCACAGCGTCTGCCGGACCTACGACCCTTAAATGTGGTATCGATTGCTCGTTCGAGTCTACGTTGGGTGGATTTATGACCTATACTTCGATTAAAGTCAGGGTAAGCTGTAAAATTTACAGCGAAGCCGGTTTCGGGCTTTCAGTTTTCCGTTTCCTCCACACGGAAAGAGTATTGGCCGCACGTAGAAAAAAGGAGCAACTGATGTCGAATGTCTCGAGCTTCAATACTTCGACGCAGCCCCGCAGCATACCGGCGGCCATCGGCAATTGCGATCGCCGCGGACAGACGGGCAACGAGCAACGCGATCCGGTCGGGCGAAACTCGGGCCGGAGAGAACTCGCCAGGTGCAGCAAGCTTTTCCGGGAGTCGCCCCTTCCGTTGATTCCCCCTCCGGCGAGCAACCAAGCAGCGGAAAAGCCCACGTTGACGGAAAATCTGCGCGTGTTGTACGTCGGCGAGAAGCCTGAAGACGTGGCTACGCTGGAATCGGCCCTGAAGCAGGCACGCTTTACACGATTCTCGTTGGAGAGGTCCGAATGCCTTGCGGCAGCGCAAAAGAAGCTCAAGAAGCAGCGATTCGACGTCTTGCTCGTCAACCTGGGACCTGCCGACTGCCCAGACTGCGGCATGCTGCGGACGGTGTCTTGGTTTCGCGCACACTACCGCGAAACCCCCGTGGTGGTGCTGGCTGACGCGGCCGACCGCCGTCAGATGCATCGGGTCGTCTCGGCCGGGGCGCAGGACTACGTGCTCAAGGAGGAGGCCCATCCGATGGTGCTCGAACGGGTGCTTCGCCATGCCGTTCAGCGCCACTCCATGGTTCGTCAACTGCACCACACCAATGAATTGCTTCGGCAGAAGAATCGTGACGTGCAAACCACGAACGAACTGCTCGATCGCAAGAATGCACGGCTGGCCCAACTCTACCAGATAGCCCATGAGTTCGTGGACCATGCCTCCCACGAATTCCGTACCCCTCTGACGGTGATCAAGGAATTCGCCACGATCATCCGCGACGGTCTAGTCGGCAAAGTGAATCAAAAGCAAGCTGAGCTGCTTGAAGTCATCAGCGGCCGTGTCGACGATCTGGCGCGAATCGTCGACGACCTGCTCGACGTCAGCAGATTGAAGACCGGCATGGTCAGCATCTGGCGTCGCCGTGGCACGGTGCCTGCCATCTATGATCACGTCCGGCCGTTATTGGAGCGTAAAGCGCTGGAAAAGAACGTCTCACTTCGCCCCGATTTTCAAGACTCTCTGCCCGAAGTCTATTGTGACCCGGAGAAGATTGGCCGCGTGCTCGTGAACCTCGTGATCAACGCGATCAAGTTTTGTAAGCCAGGTGGGTCGGTGGTGGTTTGGGCTGACGCACAGCCCGAGGCCCATGAGGTCCGCCTTGGTGTTACCGACGACGGCCCTGGAATTGCACCTGACGATTTGAAGGCGATTTTTGCGCGTTTCAGGCAGGCGCAGGGCGCCGATCGGGGGGGCGCCAAAGGATTCGGGCTCGGCTTGAGCATCGCCAAGGATCTGGTCGCCCTGAACCTGGGGAAGATCGAAGTCGAGAGTGAGGTCGGCCGTGGCAGCACCTTCGTGTTTTCGGTTCCCGATTGGGATCCCGTGTCACTTGGCCAGCGCTATTTGCGCGGCTTGGCCGCAGCGCACCACGATTCGGTGCCGGCAACGCTCGCGTCAGTGGTCTGCACTCACGCCACCGAGTCACGCGTCGCCGATGCGCTCGATGGGTTCCTGCAGCGCGAAGTCCGAGCGACCGATTTGGTCATTCCTGCCGGACAACATCGATGGCTTGTCCTGGCAAGATGCGACGAGCATGAAATCCGACCCATGTTCGAGCGAATCGAACGCGCTCGAAGCGAGTTCAACCGTGGGCCACCAGGATGCCAGCTGCCGGAATTCGATCTGAGCATACTCGGCACCTGGCGGATCCCGGAAGACTCGCAGGAGTTGATGCGTCAGTTCCGAGAGGAGCAGGCGCGCTGCGCGAGGCCATGGTGGCAACCTGACGACCGAGAGGAACTGATTCGAGATGAGTGACAAGAAGATTCTAATTGCCGACGACGATCGAGATCTGGCGCACTCCCTGGAGCTGCGTTGCCAACAGATGGGCTTGGAGGCCTTCACCGTATTCGATGCGATGGCCGCGTTGACGGTAGCTCATCGGGAGCAACCGGACGTAATCTGCCTCGACGTGCGCATGCCGGCCGGTAACGGCCTGAGCGTTTGCGAGATGCTCAAGAGCGATGAGAAGCTTGCGTCAATCCCCGTAATCATGCTAACCGGCCACACCGATGAGGACACCGTGCGCCGTTGTCACGGCATGTGCGCCTATTACGTGCCGAAGTGTCCTGACCTTTGGCCGCGAGTCGAACCGCTCTTGCGAGAGCTGGTCGATTTGCCGGTGGCTACTTGACCAAATCGCCGAACATGGACGAACTTGCGGTGCGATTGCCGGTTACCCTGCGCCGCGGCCACCAATCGCGGCCTTGTGAGTGTTTCCCAAGAATATCCACGTCCCCTAGTTTGCCTGCTCTTCGCCGTTGAACCATCATCATCCCTATTGACCCGTGTGGGCGAACTCACTATCGTCCCCCGCAGCCTTTTCCCAACGGTCGGCAGGATGCCGGCCGCACTTTTCCAGTAATGCCGTTCGGCGCATGCAGTCTCCGTCGCGGGCTTCGCCCGAGGATGGAACGGCCCGCGCCGTGCCCCCATCTTCCACGGCCGCTGGACAATTCGAGGAGTGCATGGAAGCATGAAATACCCGGTGACGAAACACCGATGTTTGGCGTGGTGTTGGGGCTTGATGGTTCTCAGCGGCTGTTCGTGCTGGGACGTGCTGGATGTCCGCTCGCAAAGTCCCGACGACCGGAAACCGGGCCGATCCGGTGCCCGCCTGGTCGGCGATCTGGCGGTCCCCTACGGCATGTTTCCGGTGAAAGTGGAGGCGATCGGGTTGGTCACCGGTCTGCGGGGAACCGGCGGCGATCCACCCCCCTCGACCTACCGTGCAGCCCTGCTCGCCGAGATGCAGACCCGGGGCGTACCTAATCCCAATCGGGTGATGGCTTCTTCCGATACGGCCATGGTCTTGATTCGGGGAGTGCTTCGGCCGGGAATTCACAAGGCAACTCGCATCGACGTGGAGGTGCGGATCCCCGACCAAAGCGACACGACCAGCTTACGGGGCGGCTACCTGCTCGAGAGCCGGCTGCGCGAGCTTGCCGTGCTGGACAACCAGTTCCACGAAGGTCACCTGCTGGCCCTGGCCGAAGGACCGGTGATGGTGGATCCCGCCGCCGACCAAAAGGGTGATCGCGTGATGCGCTCCCGGGGACGGATTCTCGGCGGCGGCGTGGCCCTGAAATCGCGGCCGCTGGGACTGGTGCTGAAGCCCGGCCATCAAAACGTGCTGAATAGCTCCCGAGTCGCCAACGCCGTCAACAAGCGTTTCCATTGCTTCCGCAAGGGTATCAAAACGGGGGTGGCCAAGGCGAAGACCGACGAATACATCGAGCTGACCGTCCACCCGAGATACAAGGATAATATCCAGCGATACGTTCAGTTGGTTCGGGCGGTGGTACTGACGGAGTCGGCCACCCAACGGATGCAGCGGATCGCAGAGTTAAAAGACCGCTTGCTCGATCCGGTGACCTCCGCCGGCACCGCGTTGGAGTTGGAGGCGATCGGCACCGCCGGCATCGACACCCTCAAGGAGGGAATCCGGCAAAAGGATCCGGAAGTGCGCTTCTATGCGGCCGAGGCCCTGGCCTACCTCGACCAGCGCGAGGCGGCCGCGCCGTTGGGCGAGGCGGCCCGTCGGGAGCCGGCGTTTCGCGTGTTCGCGCTGACCGCCCTGAGCGCCATGGACGACTACGCCGCTTACGAACAGCTCCGAGAGCTTCTGGACGCACCAAGCGCCGAGACCCGGTACGGGGCCTTCCGTGCGCTTTGGGCGATGAATCCCAATGATGCCCTGGTGTTGGGAGAACGCTTGGGCGGACAGTTCAGCTATCACGTGCTGGCGACGACCGGGCCGCCGATGATTCACGTCACCGGCAGCCGACGCCCCGAAATCGTGCTCTTCGGCCAGGACCAACGGTTGCTGACCCCCCTGGCCATCAACGCCGGCACCCAGGTGATGATCACCAGCATCGGCCCGGACGAGATCTCCGTGAGCAAGTTTTCGGTCGATCAGGCGGACCAAAAGCGGGTGGTTTCGACGCGGGTAGACGAGGTAATTCGCGCGGTCGTCGAACTCGGCGGCACTTATCCCGACGTGGTCCAGGCGTTGCAGGAGGCCAAGGCCGCCGAGGCCCTGCCCAGCCGCTTCGCGGTCGACGCCCTGCCGACGGCCGGCCGGTCCTACGATCGGTTGGCCAAGGGAGATTCGGACCGGGTCGATTCCGACGCCCCACCTCGCCCCAACCGCCACCCGATCCCGGAATTATTCTCACAAAGGGGGGTGCCGAGCACGTCTACGGGTGTAAATGCACGTGCCGGGTCCGAGAAAAGCGGCGTCCGGGACGCAAATTCCGCCGATGACCGGCACCGGATCGTCGGGTTCTTTGGTAAAATGTTGGGAGGCGGTTCGGATTAGCTTGTCCGGTTCATATCGTTTAGCTGCCGCCGGTACAGCGGCTTCACCTACGAGAGTATTGCTGGCAAGAAGCCGCCGTACCGGCGGCAGCTAAACGCGGAAGTCGTTTTGTGACACGATCCTCCGCCAGGCGCCGCGCGCCGGCGCTCCAATCCCGTATCAGTCCTTCCCATGCTCAAGGCGCTCGAACTCGTCGGTTTCAAGAGCTTTGCCGACAAGACCCGGTTTGAGTTTCCTTCCGGGATCACGGTGGTGGTGGGGCCCAACGGATCGGGGAAATCGAACGTCGTCGATGCGATCAAGTGGGTGCTCGGCGAGCAGAGCGTCAAGAGTCTCCGGGGCAAGGAGATGTCCGACGTTATCTTCAACGGTTCGGGCTCCCGCCGCGGGATGAATTCGGCCGAAGTTACGCTCACTTTCGACAACGCCAACAACCTGTTGCCCGTCGACACGCCCGAGGTCCACATCACCCGGCGGGTCTACCGCAGCGGCGAGGGCGAATATCTGATCAATCGTCAACCGGGCCGCCTGCGCGACATCCGGGACCTTCTTTTCGGGACCGGGATGGGCACCCAGGCCTACAGCGTCATCGAGCAAGGCAAAGTCGACGTGCTGTTGCAGGCCTCGCCTCGCGACCGGCGGACCATCTTCGAGGAAGCGGCCGGCATCAGCCGCTTCAAGACCCGCAAGATCGAGGCCCTGCGACGCCTGGAACGGGTCCAGCAGAACCTGCTGCGGCTGTCCGACATCGTCGACGAAGTCGAGAACCGGCTCCGCAACGTCCGCCTCCAGGCCGGCAAGGCCCGGCGGTACAAGGAACACACCGACCGGCTCCAGGAGTTGCGGACTCAAGTCGGGCTGGCCGACTGGCGGCGGCTGAGCGACCGGTTGGCCGAATTCGAGGGCCAACTCCAGTCGCTGACCGATCAGCGCGACGCCGACGTGGCCCAAGCCGAATCCGTGGAAACCCATCTGCTGGACACCGACACTCGCATCGGCGACGTCAACGAGGCCATTCACGAGTCCGAGGCCCGAATCGCCGCCAACCGCGAGCGGATCGCCGCCTTCGAGTCGACCGTCGAACACCAGCAGGCCATTAGTCGCGACCTGCAGCAGGAAATCGCCCGGCATCGACGGCAACTCGTGGAAATGGATACCCGGGCCGGAGACCTGCGACGGCAACTACTCGACAACGAACAGGCAGTTCGGACGGCCGAGGACGGCCACCGTCAGATCGCCGTACGCCTGGCCGAAGAGGAGCGGGAGTTGACCGGGGTGATCACCGGGCTCGACCAGATTCGCGGCGAGAACGAGCAGCGTCGTCTGGCGTACGTCGAGCAGATGCGCGCGGCCGCCGAGCTGGGAAACCGCAGCAGTGCCTTGCAGAGCCAGGTCGCCGCCGCGTCGGCTGCTCGGCAGCGAAGCCAAAACCGCATCGTCGAGTTGGATCGGCAACTCGACTCGTTGACGGCCCAGTTGCGCGAGCTCCGCCACCAACGCCAGAAACTCGCCCGGGAGGTCGACGAACACGAAGAACTGCTCAGCGCCGCCGAGTCCCAACTCACCCGGTATCAGCAACAACACGCCACACGGCAGGAGGAGCTGGCCGAGTTGCGCCGGCGTCACAGCGCAGCGTCCGAACGGGCTTCCGTGCTCGAAGAACTCCAGCGGCGCCAAGAAGGGCTCGGCGCCGGCGTCAAGGAAGTCTTGGCCGAGGCGCGCAGCGCCGCCGAGGGGCCGCTGCGGAGCGTTTGCGGACTGGTGGCCGATCTGCTGCACAGCAGCGTGGAAAGCGCCCCGTTGGTCGAAGTCGCCTTGGGCCCCACGGCACAATACGTGGTGGCCGTTGGCGACCGGCAACTGCTCGACCACCTCCGCAGCGAGTCGCACCGTCTCGCCGGCCGGGTGGGGTTCGTGTGGCTGGACGCCCGGCCGGAAGTTCGCCCGGGCGAGCCGCCGCAGCCCGAGGTGGAACTCGAGGGTCGCCCCGGAGTGCTGGGCCGGGCCGACCGGTTCGTCCAGACCGAACCGCGGTTTATCCCGCTGGCAAAACGGCTGCTGGGGCGGACCTGGATCGTCGAGAACCTGGCGATTGCGATGCAACTGGCCAAGTCGGTCGCCGGCCGGCTGAACTTCGTGACCCTGGCCGGGGAATTGCTCGCCGACGACGGGACGCTGGTGGTCGGCCCTCGCCACGCTGCCACCGGGTTGATCTCGCGGCGCAGCCAACTGCGGGCCCTGAAAGTGCAACTCGACGAATTACAAACCAAGATCGAACAAGTCCGAGAGGTGGTTACCCGGCTCGCCAAGCAGATCGCCGAGCAGCAGCAGCAGGTCCGGACACGTTCGGCCGAGCACCGCCAGGCCGCCGACTCCTTGGCCGAGCACCGCTTCAAGATCACCGCCGCCGAGCAACAACGCGACCAGTCCGACCGGCAGCGGTCGGTGCTGGAGTCGGAATTGCGGGCGGCGGTCGTCCAACACGACACGGCCTCGGATGAACTGACCGAAGTCCGTACGCAACGGGAGCAACTCGACGCGGGCCTGGTCGAGATGGAGTCGCGGCTGGCCGGGCTCGGCGAGCAGATCGACCGGCTCGAAGGCCGGCGGCAGGTGTGCAGCCGCGAAACCACCCAGACCAAGGTCGAGTTGGCCAAGAGCGAAGAGCGGCTCCGCAATCTCCACGCCCGCATGCGCCAGTTGGAGGAAAGCCGTCAGGAACGCCGCCGCTCGATTTCCGACGGTCGCGAGCAATTGGCCCAACGCTTCCAACGCGCCGAGCAGTCGCAATGGAGCATCCTCCGCGCGGAGTCTCAGATCGCCGAGCTGTACCTCCACAAGGAGGCCTTCGCCGCCGAAACCGTGGGGGCGATCGACCGGCGCGAGATGCTGCGACGGCAGCGGACGGAGTTGACCGCCGAGGCCCGGAAGATCCGCGCCAAGGTCCACAAGGCCGAGGAGAAGATTCACACCCAGGATCTGGCCGCCAGCGAAGTGCGACACGAACGCAACGGCCTGGCCAGTCGCCTCCGTGAAGATTACGGCATCGAGCTGGCCCAGTTGGAGCACGAGCCCAGCGACGAGGAACAACGCCAACGGGAAGAGGTCCAAGAGGAAATCAGCGAGCTGCGCCGCAAGATCGGCAACCTCGGCAGCGTCAACATCGAGGCCCTGGAGGAACTCGACGACTTGGAGACGCGTTACAAGACGCTGTCCGATCAATACCGCGACCTAGCCGGCGCGAAGGCCTCGCTGGAGAAGATCATCGACCGGATCAACGCCGACAGCCGGCGGCTGTTTTCCGAAACGCTTCAGACCGTGCGGGGGCATTTTCAGACGCTGTTTCGCGATCTGTTCGGCGGCGGACACGGCGACATCGTGCTGGACGAGGACGTCGACGTCCTGGAGAGCGGGATCGAGATCGTGGCCCGGCCGCCGGGCAAGGAGCCGCGGAGTATCTCGCTGTTAAGCGGCGGCGAAAAGACGCTCACCTGCGTGGCCCTGTTGTTGGCCATCTTCCGCAGCCGCCCCAGCCCCTTCTGCGTGCTCGACGAGGTCGACGCGGCGTTGGACGAGGCCAACATCGATCGCTTCATCAAGGTGTTGCAGGATTTCCTCGCTTGGACCCAGTTCATCATCGTCACCCATTCAAAAAAGACGATGACCTGCGCCGACACCATCTACGGCGTGACCATGCAAGAGTCGGGCGTCTCGAAGCAGGTGTCGGTCCGCTTCGAGGACGTCAGCGAAGACGGCGAGATCCGCCCGCAGCGGCCCGACGCCGAACCGACGCCGGAGACTCCCGTCGAAGGCGACGAAACCCAGGCCGCGTAACGCACGCCGCGCAAAACATGTCGCGTAATGCACGCCGCGTAATGCACGCCGTGTAATGCACGCCGTCCGCGGTCGCGCCTCTACCGTTTAGCTGCCGCCGGCACGGCGGCTCCACACGCCAGCGTATCGCCCGGAACAAGCCGCCGTACCGGCGACCGCTAAACGGGGAAGACGCTTCCCAAGCGGATTGGGAACCACTATAATGCGTTTTCACACACCGCATAAAAGGAAGCAGCGAACATGCCCGATTCACCTTCTCTGGACGCTCAAACCGCCCGGATCATGGCCGGTATTCCTGAAATCAACTGCTCGCTGTACTGGCGAATTCGCTTCGCGGTCGGCGATCCGACGGCCTTCATCGAGCTGCCGGGCAACGGCGCAACGAGCCAGTCGGTGCTGATCTTGCGCGACATCGAGATGGCCCGGGCGCGGCAAAAGGCCCGGGCCGACCGCGTCGCCTGCCCGGCCGACTACGCGCCCGACGGCGGACTCTCGGGGGATCGCGAGACCGCCACGGCCCAGGCGGCGGCCGAGTGTCTGCGCCGGGCGGGAGTCGAGCGAGCGATCGCCGACCGCACCTTGCCGATGATCTTCGCCGAGTTGATCCGTCGGGCGGGGATCGCCGTCGAGTGCGACTTGGAGATGGGCGTGCTCCAGCGCCGCAGCAAAGATCAGCAGGAAATCGCCTGGCTCCGCGAGTCGCAACGCGTCACCGAGGGCGCCATGAAGATGGCTTGCGAATTGGTCGCCTCGGCCGACGCCCGCGCCGACGGCGTCCTGGTCGCCGACGGGCAGCCGTTGACCTCCGAACGAGTGCGCGCGGCGATCGATCACTGGCTGCTCGATCGAGGATACTCCAACCCGTCGGCGATCGTCGCCGGCGGCGCCGACGGCGCCGACTGCCATAACCTGGGCTCGGGGGAGTTGCGCTCTGGGCAACCGGTGATCATCGACATCTTTCCCCGCAGCCGCCAGACCCATTACAATGGCGACTGCACCCGAACCGTAGTGCACGGCGACGTGCCGGACGAACTCGCCAAGATGCACGCCGCCGTACTGGCCGCCAAGGCCGCCGGGATCGCCGCCATCCGGCCCGGCGTCACCGGCGAGGCCGTCCACCGGGCGACGTCCGAGGCAATCACCAGCCGCGGCTACGCCACCGGGCTGCCCGCCGAAGACGCCCCCGATTCCTACTGCGCGTTGACCCACGGCACCGGCCACGGCATCGGGCTGGACGTTCACGAGCCGCCGCTGCTGGACTTCGGCGGGCCCGAGTTGGTCCTTGGCGACGTGCTCACCGTCGAGCCGGGTCTTTACACCAAAGCCCTCGGCGGCGTCCGCGCCGAGGACATGGTCGCCGTCACCCCCGACGGCTGCGAGAATCTCAACAGCCTCCACGAAGGACTGAACTGGAAGTAGAGGAACTCCGATGATGAACACTTTATGCCGTACTGTGAAAACCGCTTTGCTCGTTGCCATGGCCCTGTTGCCGGGCAGCCCGATTTGGTCCGCCGAGGCTAATCGACAGCCCGTCGAGCCGGCCTCTACGGAAGAATTCGAGATCCGCAACATCGAGGGCTGGGCGGTCTACCTCAAGCGAAAGGACCTGGTCGACCACGCCGCCGAGATGACCGAGGCCATCGAGCATTTGCAGAACCAGCTTTACCAGGTTCGCCTCACGCTGCCTGCGCCCGCGGTCGCCATCACCCAAGAGCGCGTGCCGCTGTGGATCGAGTACGACGCTCCTCCCGGCACCGCCTTCCATCCCAGCTACCGCTGGCTGCTTCAGAGAGGTTATCCTTCGCCTAAGGGGCTCGAGTCGCTGGTCAGTGTGAGCCGGGCCAGGGGTTTCTGCCGTAGCGCATTGCATCAACCTTGGGTCGTCTGTCACGAACTGACGCACGGATACGACTACATGTACCTCGGCCGCGGCCGGCGCTACAGCAACGAACGACTGAAGGCGGCCTACGAGCGGGCGAAGAAGAGCGGCGGTTACGACTCGGTTCTGTGCCGCTACAGCCCGGCGGCGCGGCATTACGCGATGAGCAACCCCATGGAATACTTCGCCGAGAACACCGAGGCCTACTTCGGCGCCAACGACTTCTATCCCTTTGTGCGCGCCGAGCTCAAAGAGCACGATCCCGAGATGGTCGCCCTCTTGCAAGACTTGTGGGGCGTCAACGCAAAACGGCAAGAGCGAGTAACGCGATCGTTGGCGGCGCTGCTCGACTCGCCGGACTCCGGTGACGCCATGCCCGGCGGCGACGAGCGAGAGGGCTGCGTACCGACGCCAAAGTACGAGACGCGTCAGATCGAGGGCTGGACGGTCCACGTCGACCCCTCGCTGGTTCGGCAAAAAGCCTACGGCGATGAAATGTGCAAGTTATTGCGACACAAGCTGCACCTGGTTAAACGCTACCTGCCCGAGAAGTCGCTGCCCAAGCTCCAGCGGGTGCCCATCTGGTTGGAACAAGACGATGCGGCGGTCGGCTACGTGGCTTATCACCGCTGTGAGAAGACGCTGAAGTCGGCCGGTCTCAATCCGGACAAGCTCCGCGCGATCGAGATCGGCAACACGCAAGCCTTCTCGCGGTGGCAATCCTTACAGCCGTTTATGATCATGAACCTGCTGGCACGGGCGTATTACGACCGGTTCTTGGGCAAAGAAGAGCGGGCCGAGATCGAGGCGGCTTTAGATCGCACCGTCGACGGCGGCAACTACAAATCGGTGCTGCGGTTCGACGGCCGGCACGTCCGCCACCCCGCCTTGAGCAGCCCGACGGATTTCTTCGCCGAGATGACCGAATCGTACTACGGCGTGAACGACCATTTTCCTTTCTTGCAGTTTGAAACGAAGCGACACGATCCCAAGACCTGCGAGTTGCTGGCCAAGCTATGGGGCGGCAAAGCGAAGTAGTTGCATAACCATAGAAAGGAACAAAAAATGTCCGGTGTTCAAGTACTCTTGGTTTTACACGCCCTGACCGTCTCTCAGGCGACGCAATCGGATCCGTCCATGGATCGACGATTCGAGGAGATCGGCAATCGCTACGTCACGGAATCTCCCGCCCTTCAGCCGGTTTCCGCGACCCTGCTCGGCGATCACCGCTTCGACGGACAACTCGACGAAGTGAGCCCGGCGGCACGGGCCCGAAAGACGGCCTTCTATCGCAAGCTGCTCGATGAGATCGACCGCATCGAGGCGGCCAAACTCTCGCGGGCGAACCAGGTGGATCACGCCATGCTGCGGCACCATCTTCGAGCAAGCCTGTGGCGGTTGGAGAAACTTCAGCAGTGGGCGTTCAACCCGCTGGACTACACGAGTCTGGCCGGTCAGGCCGTCTACGGACTCATGTCCCGGCAGTTCGCTCCCCGGCAAGAACGCCTGCGGCACGTGGCGGACCGGCTTCAACAGTTTCCCCGGCTGTTTCGGCAAATCCGTGCGACGCTCGAACCCGAACGGGTGCCCAAGATCCACGCCGAGACGGCGATCAAGCAGAACCGGGGCGTGTTGAGCATCCTCGACAACATGGTCCAGCCTCACCTGGGTGAACTGCCGGAGGCCGAGCGGAAACGCCTCGAGCGGGCCATGGCCGTGGCCCGCGACGCCGTGGAAGTCCATCAGAAGTGGCTCGAATCGGAGTTGCTTCCGGCGGCCGCCGGCGACTTCCGACTGGGAGCCGAACTGTTCGACGAGAAACTGGCCTTCGCCCTGTTCACGCCGCTTTCACGACGGCAGGTGCGACAGCGGGCCGAGGATCAACTCCGCCGCAGCCGCGATGAAATGTATGAAGTCGCCAAGGGGGTGTACAAGCAGACGCATCCCATGACGCGATTTCCCGAGAAGCCGTCCGGGGCGTACAAGCAGGCGATCATCCGGGCCGGCTTGGAAGTGGCCTATCAAGAGATGCCGGGTCGCGACGAAATCGTCGAGACGGCCAAGCGGTCGCTGGAGTTGACCACTGCCTTCGTGCGCGAAAAGGACCTGGTCACCATACCGCCCGATCCGCTCGAGATCATCGTCATGCCCGAGTTTCAGCGGGGCGTCTCGGTGGCCTATTGCGATTCGCCGGGCCCGTTGGACGTGGGTCAAAAGACGTTTTACGCGGTGGCCCCGCTGCCCGACGATTGGACCGAGCAACAGGTCCGGTCGTTCTTACGCGAGTACAACCTCCGCAGCCTGCACAACCTGACGGTACACGAGGCGATGCCCGGCCACTTCCTGCAATTGGCCCACGCCAACCGCTATCCCGGCCGGCTGCGGGCCGTGCTCTCTTCCGGCACCTTCATCGAGGGCTGGGCGGTCTACACCGAGCGGATGATGTGCGACCAGGGCTTCCTCGACGGCGATCCGCTGATGCGGCTGATCGTGCTGAAGTGGTACGTCCGCGGCATCACCAACGCCATCATGGATCAAGCGATCCACGTCGAAGGAATGACCCGAGACCAGGCCATGCGGTTGATGATCGAAGGCGGTTTCCAGGAAGAGCGCGAGGCCGCCGGCAAATGGGTCCGAGCCCAATTGACCTCGGCACAGCTATCCACCTATTTCGTCGGCCTCTCGGAACACGTCGACCTGCGTCGCGAGGCGGAAGAGGTCTGGGCGGAGAAGTTCGACCTGAAAACGTATCACGACAAGGTAATCTCCTTCGGCTCGCCGCCGGTGAAGTTCGTCCGAGCGCTGCTGTTCGAGCGGGAGATTCCGCGTTGAGAATCGCGTGAAAACAATTTCCCATGGGCAACGCCGTCATCGACTTGTCAACCGCCGCTCAACAAGAGGTCCACAGCCGCGGCGTCGAGATCCTCTTCCGCCGGTGTCGGCTGCTGCGTACTGGCCGTATAGAATTCGTAGAGCCAGGCCAACGTGTCGGCATCGAGACTCGCCCCGGCGCCGCCGGGCACACTGGCCGGGGCCGACCCGCCAGTCACGAGCAACTCGATGATCTGCGGATCTGCGCCAAACTGCTGGTACTTCAGCCAAATGCCGGTGGCCTCTCCAACCAAGCCTGAAAAGTCGACGTTCACCAGTGTGTCGTAGGGCTGCGCCGTGAGGTAATCCCCGGCAGTCAGCATCTCCTCGAAGGCCTCCAGGACCGCGCTGTCAACGGTGTTGTTGGTGGTACTATACGGAGGCAGCACCCACGCCGGGTCGGTGACGCCGACGTCGAGGTTTAGCGCGTCGGTGCCGTACACCTGATCGCCGGCGTCATCACCCACATAGACCGAGTACAACGCGATCTGGTCCATTTCCAAGAAGATGTTTCCCTGCTGGTCGATGTACCCATCACCGTCACCCGCCGACATCGACATCTGCTCACCCCCGCCCGGCAACATCTGCTCACCCCCGCCCGGCGACATAGGCCCGTAAGCGGTGCCGAGATTCAGGATCAAAGCCGATCCGTCGTTGCCGATGTCCACGCCCCCGTCATGGTTGAAGTCGCCGTTTCTTGCCCCCCGTTTCTTGCCCGTCGGTCCGCAGCCCCACCAGGACTTTCCCCGGCACGATCGTCCACGATGGGGCCCCGCCGGGGTCGATCGGCTCACCCGCGGGCAAGAAACGGGGCAAGAAACGGGGACAGGTCCAGTTCTTGACATTGATCGAGTGATTGAGGAGACACTTGAGCAATGAACTGGACCTGTCCCGAATGGCACTGTCGAACGTAACGTCTTTCATGTGCAAGTTTTACGGAGTGCTCTGCGAAGTGCATTCCTCGGTTTCTGCATGAGTTTATAACCGTGCCGCCGACGCTT